>Ga0256842_1001728_pt1 | contig 16999 bp, 15 predicted proteins | sample 4559240metaG_FD_185973 | JGI IMG/M metagenome (GOLD analysis project Ga0256842, IMG submission 185973) | Hydrothermal vent microbial communities from Guaymas Basin, Mexico - 4559-240 | ecosystem: Environmental > Aquatic > Marine > Hydrothermal vents | place: Mexico: Guaymas Basin | collected...
TTCTGCACTTCCTTGCGGGCTTTGTTAACTAATTCCTCCTTATCCGGCGGGGGTATCAAATCATCCATACCGATGGAGATTGAGCCGTTGGTGGCAGCCTCAAAACCGAACTTTTTGAGGTCATCCAGAAAACGCACCGTGCGTTTGAGTCCCACGACATCATAAGCCTCGGAAATCAATTCCTTCAGCGTGCCCTTTTTGAGCAGTCGGTTCACAAATCCTAATTCCTTGGGGACAATCTGATTGAAAATCACCCGCCCCACAGTGGTGGGAATGAATGCACTTGGCAACTCAACCTCGTGCCTGTTGCCCTCTTTGTCGGCTATAACCACCTTTGTGGGGTTTTTGTAATCCGTTCCAAGGACGATTGACTCCACAACACCGCTGACGGGCGAATACACATCCTCATACTCCTGAACGATTTTCTCCTCGCCGTTTTCCTCAACTTTGCGGGGACAACGGGGAACTCTTGCCAGCAGGTCGCCCTCGGAGACCTCGCTCTCCTCATAGACCGATATGTGAATTTTCTGCGCCGGAATTCTAACATATATTTTTGCGTGGACACCGACCACGCCGTGGTCGTGCGCTATAACGACCTCCTCAGGGGAGTAGAAAATTTTGCCCTCCCCCTTTTCGCCGGGGACTTCCTTGGTCATATAATACGCCCCCAGAACCATATCCTGAGTGGGCGAGGCGATAGGCTGTCCGTTGGCGGGCAGAAGAATATTGTTCGCCGAGATGGTGAGGATGTGGCTTTCAATCTGGGTCTCGGGGGAAAGCGGGACATGGACAGCCATCTGGTCGCCATCAAAGTCGGCGTTGAAGGCGGCGCACACCAGCGGGTGAATCTGGATTGCCTTCCCCTCAACCAGCACGGGGTAGAAGGTCTGGATTGACAACCTGTGGAGCGTGGGGGCACGGTTGAGCGCCACCGGATGGTCCTTGGTTATCTCCTCAAGCAAATCCCAGATTTCCGACCTGCCCCGCTCAACATACTTTTTCGCAGACCTTATCGTCTGGGTGATTCCCTTTTCCTCCAATTTGCGAATAATGAACGGCTTGAACAACTCCAGTGCCATCGTCTTCGGCAGACCGCACTGCCAGATTTTCAGGTCAGGGTTGACCACAATCACGGCGCGCCCGGAGTAATCCACACGCTTCCCCAAAAGATTCTGCCTGAACCTTCCCTGCTTGCCCTTCAGATAATCCGAGAGGGATTTGAGGGGGCGATTGCCCTGCCCACGCACCGCAGTGGTGGTCTTTCCGTTCTGGATTAGGGCGTCCACCGCCTCCTGAAGCATTCTCTTTTCGTTGCGCAAAATCACCTCAGGCGCCTGAATCTCCATCAGTTTTTTCAGGCGGTTGTTGCGGTTTATCAGCCTGCGGTAGAGGTCGTTGAGGTCGGAGGTGGCAAACCTTCCGCCGTCAAGCGGGATCAGCGGGCGCAGATCCGGAGGAAGAACCGGGATCACCTCCAAAATCATCCACTCGGGCTTGTTCCCGGACTGCCTGAACGACTCCACCACCGACAGGCGCTTGAGCAGAACTTTTTTCTGCTGTTCGGATTTTTCCACATTTATCTTTGAGCGGATTTCTGCGGCAAGGTCGTCAAGGCGGAGTTGCTGGAGAAGTTTTTTGAGCGCCGGAGCGCCCATCATCGCCTCAAACTCCAGCCCCTTAGCCTTGAGTTCCCTGTATTCGTGCTCCGTCAGAAGTTGCTTGTATTTGAGTCCGGTAACCTCGGGGTCGCCGGGATCGGTCACGATGTATGCCTCGTAGTAGATAATCTGCTCTAACTGGTTGAGGGAGAGATTCAGCAGTGTGCCGATACGGGAGGGACTGGTTCTGACATACCAGATGTGGGTGACCGGCACGGCGAGTTCAATGTGTCCCATCCTCTCACGGCGAACACGGGAGTGGGTCACCTCAACGCCGCATCTGTCGCAGACAACGCCCTTGAAGCGGATTCCCTTATACTTCCCGCAGGCGCACTCGTAGTCCTTCACAGGACCGAAAATTCTCTGGCAGAACAGACCATCGGGTTCGGGCTTGAAGGTCCTGTAATTTATGGTTTCAGCCCGGGTGACCTCGCCATAACTCCACGAACGAATGGTGTCCGGGCTTGCGAGCATCAAGCGAATCGCAGAAAATTCTTTTTTCTTCTTCTCCTCGGTTGTTGACGCCCCAATCAATGCCATATTTGCTCACCTCTTTTTGGTTTGGGTTAAACCACACAGGAAATCTATGTGAACGAGGGCGAGCCCTCGGGAAATCACTCCTCATCGTAAATTAACTGGACATCAATGCACAGAGCCTGCAGTTCGTGCACAAGAACATTGAAGGATTCGGGGATACCGGGTTCGGGCGGGTTTTCGCCCTTAACAATTGCCTTGTATATGGCGCTTCTTCCCTGGACATCGTCGGATTTGACGGTGAGCATCTCCTGAAGCATATAAGCGGCGCCGTAAGCCTCAAGCGCCCAGACCTCCATCTCGCCGAACCTCTGACCTCCAAACTGCGCCTTTCCGCCCAGCGGCTGCTGAGTGACGAGGCTGTAAGGACCGATTGAACGGGCGTGGATTTTGTCGTCGGCAAGATGTATCAGTTTCATCATATACATCTCCCCCACCGTGACTTCCTCGGGGAATTCCTCGCCGGTTCTGCCGTCGTAGAGTTTTATCTTTCCGGAACGAGGGAGTCCGACATCCTCAAGTTCCTTTTTGATTTCCTCAATCGTGGCGCCGTCAAAGACCGGGGTGGCGCCGTATTCGCCCTTTTTCGCCAGCGCCCATCCAAGATGGGTCTCCAGAATCTGCCCGATGTTCATTCGGGACGGCACACCCAGAGGATTGAGGATTATATCCACCGGAGTTCCGTCCTCAAGGTAAGGCATATCCTCCTCGGGCACGATTATTGACACCACGCCCTTGTTCCCGTGGCGACCTGCCATCTTGTCCCCAACCGAAATTTTGCGCTTGATGGCGACATCAACCTTTGCCATATGAATCACGCCCGGGGGAAGTTCATCGCCGCGGATAAGTTTCTGCTTTTCGTTCTGGAATTCCTCCTCCTTGCTGGCAATAAGTTCTGCCGCCTTGTTGAGCAGTTTCTGGATTTTCGTGTTGATTTCCTCATCATCGGTCCACACCGAATCGGGCGAGACCTCGTCAATGTTGAGTTTTTGCGCACGGGTCTTGGTGATTTTCTTCCCGGAGGGAATCAACTCCTCACCGGTTTTGGCAGAGATTATGTTCTGCGCCCTTGCGCCCACCAGGAGTTCCTTTATCTTTTTGTCCCGCCTTGCCTTTATGCGATTTATCAACTCCCTGTGCTTTTTCTCAAGTTCCTTGATTCTTTCCTTGTCCTCTTTGGTCATTCCCCGTCCCTTGCGGGAAAGGAGCAGAGTATCTATCACAACTCCCTGCACACCGGGCGGAACGGTGAGAGAGGTATCTTTGACATCGCCGGCTTTCTCGCCGAAAATGGCTTTGAGTAGCCTGAGTTCGGGGGTAAGTTCGGTCTCGCCCTTGGGGGTTACCTTGCCCACGAGGATATCTCCGGAGCGCACATGGGCACCAACCCGCACAATCCCGCGCTCATCAAGGTTCCTGACCATCGCCTCGGAGGCGTTGGGGATTTCCCTCGTCAGTTCCTCGGGACCCAGTTTGGTCTCACGGACATTGACCTCAAATTCCTCAATGTGGAGAGAGGTATAGACATCATCCCGCACGAGGCGCTCAGAAATTATGATGGCGTCCTCAAAGTTGAACCCGTGCCAGGACATAAACGCCACAAGAACATTTTTTCCGAGGGCGAGTTCGCCGTTTTTGGTGGCGGGACCGTCAGCGATGACCTGCCCAGCCTTGACCCTGTCGCCGACTTTGACGAGCGGACGCTGATTTATCGTGGTGTCCTGATTTGAGCGCCTGAACTTGACAAGTTCATACACATCCTTGTCGTCTAAAAGCGTGGTTCCATCCTTATCGGAGACGGAGATTTCAATTCTGGAGGAGTCCACATAAGTGACCACACCGTCTCGTTTGGCAAGGACAACAGCGCCGGAATCCACGGCAGCCTTGAATTCCAGCCCGGTTCCCACCAGCGGCGCCTCGGTGAACAGCAGAGGCACGGACTGCCTCTGCATATTTGAGCCCATAAGAGCCCTTGAGGCGTCATCGTGCTCAAGGAACGGTATCAGCGCCGCAGAAACACTGACCAACTGCGCCGGAGAGACATCCATCAAGGTCACCTCATCCGGCGAAACCTCAATGATATCGCCCCTTCTTCTGGCGACGACGGGGTTCTGCAGAATTCTTCCGTCCTCATCAACCGGCGTGGTTGCCTGAATTATGGTGTGCCTGTCCTCCTCATCGGCAGTGATGTAGACGATCTCATCGGTGACTTTCCCGTCAACCACTTTCGCAAAGGGGGTTTCAAGGAATCCATACTCGTTTATGCGGGCATATGTGGCAAGGGATGTAATAAGCCCGATGTTCTGACCTTCCGGCGTCTCAATGGGACACATCCTTCCGTAGTGGGTGTAGTGGACATCCCTGACCTCAAATCCAGCCCGTTCTCTGGAAAGACCTCCGGGACCGAGCGCAGACAGGCGGCGTTTGTGCGTGAGTTCCGCCAACGGGTTGGTCTGGTCCATAAACTGGGACAACTGCGAGGAGCCGAAGAATGTATTTATAACCGCCATCACAGTGCGGGCATTGATTAGTTCGCTGATGGTAATTTTCTCCATATCCTTGGTGCGCATTCTCTCGCGGACAGTGCGAGCCATCCGGGCAAGACCGATTCGCACCTGGTCCTCAACCAACTCCCCCACAGCACGGGCACGCCTTACTCCCAGATGGTCAATATCATCAACATAACCGACGCCGTGCCGCAGACCGATGAGGTATTTCCCTATCTCAATGAAATCCTCGGGGAGGAGGGTTCTCTGGTCCACGGGGACATTCATCTGGAGGCGCTGGTTCATCTTATAGCGCCCGACCTTGCCGAGGTCAAAACGCTTAACATTGAAGAAATACTCCCGCATTATTTCATCTTCTTTTCCCTCCTCAACCACATCGCCGGGGCGCAGACCCGAATAAACCTCCTGGACAGCCTCGTGGCGAGTTTTGGTCTTGTCTGCACGGAGAGTATTGAATATAACAGGAACCATCCTCGTGGTATCGGGGATGACCACCGGGATTTTGGTGATGCCCTTTGAGGTGAGTTTTTTGACATCGGATTTCTGGACAACCTCGCCGGGTTCCAAAAGAATTTCGCCGGTCTCGGGGTCAGCGATATAATCTGCGCAGAACGAACCAACCGCCTTCTCAATACCCTTTCCTTTAAGGGTGACCTCCTCAACCTTGTGGAACAACTCAATTATATCCCTGTCCCTCTCATAGCCGAAAGCCCTCAGCAGGGTGGTAAACGGAACTTTCTTGCGGGCGGAGATGACCACATGGAGGACATCACGGACATCAAAGGTAATCTCCATCCACGAGCCGTGGAGAGGAATCAAGCGAGCGGAGTAGAGCACCTTGCCGTTGGGATGGATTCTCTCATCAAAGAACACCCCCGGAGACCTGTGGAGTTGTGTGACCACCACACGCTCGGAGCCGTTGATGATAAAGGTTCCGGTGGGGGTCATAAGCGGGAAATCGCCCAGATACACCGAGGATTCCTTTATGTCCTTGACCTTCTTATCGCCGGATTCCAGATCATAACTGACCAGCCTGAGTTTGACATAAAGCGGGGCGGCATAGGTCAAATTCCGGGTGCGGCACTCGTCAACGGTGAATCTGGGTTTGCGCAGTTGATACGATTCAAACTGAAGTTCATATTTGCCGTAGACATCAACAATTGGGAAGGAGTCCAGAAATGCCGCCTGAAGCCCCACCGGTTTTCTCTTTGACGGCGGGACATCAGCCTGGAGGAACTTTTTGTAGGAATTTATCTGCACCTCCAGGAAATTTGGCATTTCAATTTTCGGCTTGACCTTCCCAAAACTCCTGCGCTTGATAATTGGTATGGCTTTCATAAGGAGTTTTCCCCTTGTTTAGTTGGGTTAACCTCCAAAGAGGGTCTTTCCAAAATAGACCACAGGAGATACTGGTATTGCAACCAGTTCTCCTGCAGTCTGGCGACATAATTTGTTGCACCACAAGGCGTTATTTAATTTCCACAGAAGCCCCGACGGCTTCAAGTTTCGCCTTGATCTCTTCAGCCTCAGCCTTGGGTATGTTCTCCTTGACCGGCTTGGGCAGATCACCCTCCACAAAGTCCTTGGCTTCCTTCAGCCCCAGACCGGCTATCGCGCGCACCTCTTTAATCACCTGGAGTTTCTTATCGCCCACTCCAGTGAGATAGACCGTGAACTCGGTCTTTTCCTCGGCGGGTGCGGCAGCCTCACCGGCGGCAGCGGCAGGTGCAGCAGCAACAGCCACCGGGGCAGCGGCGGAAACACCAAATTTCTCCTCCAAAGTCTTCACCAGTTCCGCCAACTCAAGAACGGTAAGGTTCTCAATCTGCTCAACGATCTTTTCAACTGCGCCTTCTGCCATTTTCTCCTCCTATCTTTTTGTAATCTTTTTCAACCTTCAAAAAACGAATTATCCCTGCTTTTGTTTGGCGAGTTGGTCAAGTTGAGTCACCAACCCTCTCAAAAGCCCGGACAGGACAAAGACTATGCCGTATATCGGGCTGTTGAGTGAGCCCACAAGTTTCGCCCTGAGTTCCTCAAGTCCGGGCATACTGGCGAATTCCTCAAATTTTTCGGGACCGTAAATCTCGTCGCCGACCTCAATTGCCTTGACCTGCGGTTTTTCGTGCTCCTTGAGGAACTCCTTTATAACTTTTGCAGGCGAAATCGGGTCGTCCTCGGTGAGAGCAACAGCAGTGCTTCCCACCAAAATTTTGTCGTCAACCTTGCGCTCTGCCCTCTGGTGAGCAAGCCGCACAAGAGTGTTTTTGACCACCCGGAACTTGACATTATTCTCCCTGAACTTCCGCCTCAACTGGGTCATCTCCTCAACATTGAGCCCCTGAAAGTCCACAAGGTAAACGACATTGTGCTTTCTAAGTTCCTCTGTCAGTTCCTGAAGTATTTTTTCTCGTTGAGCCCTTAACATTTGGACATCTCCCCCAATTTATTTTTTCAACACATCACTTATATCCACTCTCACTCCCGGTCCCATAGTTGAGGACACGGTGATGTTTTTGATATACTGCCCTTTCACACTTGCCGGACGGGCTTTGACTATGGCGTCAATCAAAGTAGTAGCGTTCTCCACAAGTTTATCCACATCAAAGGAGACCTTGCCAATGGGTGCGTGGATGTTCCCAGCCTTATCAACCCTGAACTGAATTTTCCCAGCCTTTGCCTCTTTGACCGCTTTGGCGACATCCTGCGTCACAGTTCCGACTTTCGGGTTGGGCATAAGTCCTCTCGGACCGAGGATTTTACCCAGTCGTCCCACCATAGGCATCATATCCGGCGTCGCGATGGCAACATCAAAATCGGTCCAGCCGCCCTGAATTTTTTCAATCAGGTCCTCGGCGCCCACAAAATCGGCGCCGGCTTCCTCTGCCTCTTTTGCCTTGTCGCCCTTGGCAAAGACCAGCACTCTCACGGTCTTTCCCGTTCCGTGCGGCAGAACCACAGTCCCTCTGACCATCTGGTCGGCGTGGCGAGGGTCAACATTGAGCCTGATCGCCATATCCACCGTCTCGTCAAACTTGGCATAAGCCATTTTCTTGACCAGTTCCAGCGCCTCCTTCAGAGGATATGGCTTCAACCGCTCATACTGCTCAACCGCCGCACGATACTTTTTCCCTCGTTTTGGCATAACACCTCCTGTCCTTAGCGCTTTTTGTTATAAGGCTCCCACTTTTTGGAAACTATCCGGCGTGGTCACCGGCAAAAACTTTCAGTCAACGACCTCAATGCCCATAGAGCGTGCGGTGCCCTCAATAATTCTCATTGCCGCCTCAATATCTGTGGCGTTGAGGTCGGGCATCTTCTGCTCGGCAATCTCCCGGATTTTGTCCCGGGAAACCTTTGCCACCTTTACTCTGTTGGGCTCTCCGGAGCCTTTCTCTATCCCGGCGGCTTTTTTGAGCAAATCCGATGCCGGTGGTGTCTTGGTCTCAAAGGTGAACGATTTGTCCGAATAGACATAGATAACCACCGGAATCAAAAAATCCCCCATTTGGGCAGTTCTGGCGTTGAACTGCTTGCAGAACTCCCCGATATTTATCCCCGCCTGACCGAGCGCAGGTCCCACAGGCGGAGCGGGAGTTGCTTTCCCTGCCGGAATCTGCAGTTTTAATTTTTTCTCCAATTTCTTTTTAGCCATCTATCTCACCTCGCCTTTTCTTTCAATTTCAATCCACTCAAACTTTATAATAAATCGCCCTCTCGCAATCACTACATAGGGCTCAAAAATCACTTCTTATCGGGTTTGAGTTGCATAAAGTCAACATCCACCGGGGTCAGCCGCCCAAAAATTGATACCATAACCCTGACCTTGCCCCTCTCACGGTTTATCTCGCTGACAATCCCGGTAAAATCCTTGAAGGGACCATCAATAATCCTGACCGGGTCGTTCTCAGAGAAGGGGATTTCAACTTTCTGCGCCACCTTTTCCTTGCGGGTTTTCTGCATAATGGATTCAACCTCTTCATCGGAAAGGGGCACAGGCTCCTTCCCCGAGGTGACAAAACTGGTGACACCGGGCACGCCACGGATAAAGGATTCCGTATCCCTGTCCAGTTCCATCCTTATGAGGACATAGCCGGGGAAAAACTTACGCTGGACAGTCCTGCGCTTGCCCCCACGCATCTCAATGACCTCTTCCATAGGGACAAAGACCTCAAGAATTTTATCCTGCAGTCCCTTTTCCGGCACAGTGTTCTCAATATACCTCTGGACATTCTGCTCCTGGCCGGTCAGCACATGGACCACATACCACCGGGCATTGGGGTTTTCGCGCTTTTGTTCCTTGGGTTCCTGCTGATTCTGCCCGGCAGAGTTTTTTCTTTCCTTTTCGTCCATAATATTTATTACCCTTCAGTTTGCCGGGTTATCACGGCATAACAAGATAGATTAAATTTCTAAAAATCCAGTCCACAAGTCCCACATACACAGCGAGAATAATTGAAGCCGTGATAACCGCCACGGTCAGCCCCCACAGTTCCTGCTTGGAGGGCCATTTGACCTTTTTGAACTCAACCCACGATTCCTTCACAAACTGGATTATCTTCTTCACTTATATCTCCTTTATTTCTTTTGAAAGAACAAAAACATAAAAAGAGCAGGCCCGGAGGGACTTGAACCCCCAGCCCTCGGTTTTGGAGACCGATGCTCTACCACTTGAGCTACGGGCCTACGCTGTCAGATTTACAAGAATACCGTTCCCCAAAAATCTGTCAAGAATTTTTTGGGAATTTTTGCAAATTTTTTAGAATTTCTGGGAATGAGTTTTCAACCCTTCGCGGGACCGGCACCCAATTCGCCGCCGTCGGCGAACTCCTCAAGAAGTTCACGGGTCTGCTCCTCCTCCTCACTGATGGGCTGGGTCTTTTTCTTGATGAACATATACAGCGCCACCAGAAGCGCCGGAATTCCCAGCCAGATGCCGAAAAATTTTAACGGTCCCATATGGAAAACCGGTTCCGGGGCGACACGGTTGGCGTTATACACAATCACCAGCCCGGAAATCCACACGCCGAAAAAGTTAGCCAGAGGTGCGCTTGCGTGGAAAAGTTTCAGTCCTGCGGTGCGCTCCTTGGTAAAGGGCCAGAAAAGATTTCCGCCCATAAATCCGAGGCAGTCGGCGGCGACATGAGCCCAGAACGGCAACGCCACCATAAGCGCCCAATACCAGCCGAAAAGTATCCACGCCGCAATCCCAAGATAGAGCCCCAGCGTGAAACTGTGAGACCATTGCCGGTGCCACGGGATAAATATCACCTCAACCTTATCCCCCGGGCGGGGCTTGAACTCAATGGTGGGTCCGGACAGGATGTCCACCCGGGTGAACTTGTCGTAGGTGTGGATGAGTCCGCATTCCACCTTTGCACGCCCGATGGCTTTTTCGGGCGGCGGTTCGGTGCCCTCAAGCGGCTGCTGACTTGTGGACACCACCGGACCAATCTTTACCACAACCTCGCTGTTTTCGGTGTCAAACCACAGTTCATATTTCTGCCACCTGTCCGGGGCGAGTTGAAGCGTGTGAAACCGCACATGGACACTTTTGCCCGTCCGGTGCGCCTCGTTTATAGCCTTTGCGATTGTGTCGGCAATTTTCTGCGGGTCAAGGTCATCGGGGTCGGGGTCAATGATGTAATCCTCCCGGGCGAAAAAACGGGCGAACTTGAAATCAAGTGTGTCGGGTAAAATTCCAAACGCCCCCGCCACCAGAAGGTCAAAGGCGTGCCCGTTGAGAGCACGCTCCATCGCACCGGGGATAAAGGTCGCCACCGCAACACCTATTGAAAAATGCGCAATGCCTTTCATCCTGCACCTCCCCCTCAAAAATACCCAAAATTCTCCCCGGCGCAACAAAAATAAAACCGCAAAAACAAAAAGCCCCGCCCTGAGGACGGGGCTGAAAAAGTCCAAGTCCGTGTATTCACTTACTGAGCGTGCTCCTCAATTTCCTTCTCAAGCCACTTTATGGCATCCTCGCCCTTGAGAAGTTCGTCAAGTTCGGCGGGGTTGGAAAGTTTGACCTTGAAAAGCCAGACATCATACGGCGCCTCGTTAATCTGGGCGGGGTCATCCTCAACAACCTCGTTGACCTCAATAATCTCTCCGCTGACAGGGGCAATCAGTTTGCCGACCCACTTTCCGGTCTCAACCGTGCCAATTCTTTCATCCTTTGTGATTTCGTCGCCCTCCTCGGGCATATCAACATAGGAAATCTCGCCGGCAAGTTTGCAGTAAAAATCGTTGAGACCAACTTCAACCACATCATCGCCAATCGGCTTGACCCAGCAGAACTCAGGATGGTAAAGCAGGTCCTCCCTGTGCTCGTAGCCTTTGATTTCCATCTGTCTCCTCCTTTGCGATTTAGATTACCCTAACTTAAATTTGAGAAAAATTTAGTCTGTCGCTCCAAATTGTCAATCAAATTTTTGAGGTTTTTTATAAGTCCAGAAATGGTTGAGCAGGAAATTCCCCGCCGAGGCAAAGCCTATACCTATTATATTAGCCCAGAAATATGGCAACTTTGCCAGATATGTCAGCGCCAGAAAAATCGGGTAATTTATGCCAAACCCGGTGATTCCCACGGAAAGATGATACCGCAACAGTCTTCCCCAGTATTTTCGGAACCGGCGGTCGCCCCAAGTCCAAAAGTCGTTGAGGGTGAAATTGCTCAAAATTGAGACCTCAATAGCCAAAGGGCTCGCCAGCCACAGCGGAAAACCCGCAATCTCCCGCAACAGAGCGAGCATCCCCATATTGACCAAAACCCCGCTCAAGCCCACGAGGGAAAATCTAATCACACGGGAAAATAACCTCTCGCCGAAATCAAAACTCCCGCCTGCCAATGTTTTTCAACCCCAGTTTCAGTGGAACCACCGTGGCGACAAGGTTTAGAACTATCATAGCCGCCACGGCTAAAAATATCTCCCAGCCGGAATAAGCCTTGCCAAAAGCCAGATTTGAGGTGTAGCGGTATGTGGGCAGCGCCACAATGACCACCATAAGACCCACATACGCCAGAGACAGAAGCGCCGCAATCATCCCGCCGCCCGAGGACGCTATCCTCATAGGATTGAGTTCCTCAAAGTTGGGGAACAGTATCCCCAATCCCACATTAAGGCTGACCAGCGACACACTCATAAGCAAAATCCCCACCGCAGTAAGAACCATCATTTGCCAGCTCTGGGCGAGTATGCCGTTGGATATAACCGCCAGCACCTCGGCGATTACGAAAAACACCAGAAATGCTATCGTGAATTTCTCCCAGAAAAGGGCGTTCACCCGCACAGGCGACGAGATTATCGCCCAGAAACTTTTGCCCTCCATACTGATTGAGGGATACACAAACCTCACCGAAAGCGTGGCGAGGATATACCCGCAGAAGGCAAAATTCACAAATGAAATAACAGTCTGCCAGAAGAGGCTTTCCACCCGTGAGGGGACAAACCGCAGATTCGCCAGATACACCGCCACAAGCACCAGAATAACCGCAAACTGCGACCACTGATTGGGGTCCCGGATGAAAAGTTTGATGTCCTTGACCAGCATCGCCCTGACGGGTTTCTGGAACGGAGCGAAAAACCGCCACCACAACGACCTTATAAGGGAACGCCGTTTGGTTCTTCTGGAGCCGGAAAGGGATATCGCCGCCTCAAACGCCGGGAAATAGAGATATTTCGCCACCAAATCGGTGACGAAGAAGCCAAAAACTGCGCTGGAAAGCATTGCAGAGAAGAACATCAAGGCGCTGTGCCAGTCGCCGAGGCGCATCGTCCGCAGGGATTCCGCAAACCATATGTGCGGGAAATATGGATTTTTATAACTTCCCAACTGGCGCAGATAATAGTTCAGCACAGAAAGGTCGCCCATAACATTGAACATAATTCTGCCCGAGACATTTGTCCTCACATAGAAATACGCCACCGCCAGCGAGACAAGCACAAGAACCGCCACAGTGCGCTTAAAAGAAATTTTTTTCGCCAGAACAAACAGCACCATCGCTCCCATAGCGCCGACATACGCCGGCAGAAGCAGAAACAACAGCAAAAGCACCGCAACTATTCCGCTCTGCCAGAGGGGAAGTTTGTGCACCACAATGTATGCCAGAGCCATCGGGAAACTGACGACGGCGGTCGCCCACGAGGAGTAGAAGAAATTGTCTAAAAAGCGAGACCAGAAAACCTGATTGTGCGCCAGCGGCGTTGACATCAGATACTCCGTCTCGGTGGAGCGGAACAGCGTGGAGATTGAACTGACCAGATTGCTTATCACAAGCATTGTGAAAAACGCCAGAAACCCCACCGAGATTATCCTGTCGGTGAGGACAAGCCCGATATCGCTGACGGTGGAAAGGTAATCAAACAGGGAGAAAAAAATCTTGTAGGCACCTCCAAAGAACAGTCCGATGACAAAAATTGCCACGATGACTTTAGCCCAGTGTTCGGCGCCGCGGCGGAGCAAAAGCCTGCGAATCAGCCGCGGCTTGATTTTGAAAAGAAGATACCACATATCCTCTCCGGGAAATGGTGCGGGAGGTGGGATTTGAACCCACACGGGATACCCCACTGGATCCTAAGTCCAGCGCGTCTGCCAGTTCCGCCACTCCCGCTGACTCTGATAAAAGTATTGCTCCGCACACCAGTGTCAAGGTGTAAAATTGTTATACGCACTGTGATAAACTATTTTACGGAATGAGTTAAATTAGTTATCTTTCCCAAAAAATTGGGGGTGAGTATGCGGGCAGTGATAATTGTGCTTGATGGTGTGGGTATAGGTCACGCGCCGGATGCCGAAAAATACGGCGATCTGGGCGCGCAGACAATCCAGCACATCGCCGAAAAACTGGGGGGAATTTTCCTGCGCAATATGTGGCGTCTGGGACTGGCGAACATTTTTCCTATTGAGGGGATGAGCCGCAATCCTGCGCCGGTGGGGGCTTACGCCCATATGGTTGAGCAGTCCGCGGGGAAAGATTCCACCTCGGGGCACTGGGAACTCGGCGGACTTATCGTGGAAAAGCCGTTCCCCACATATCCCAACGGCTTTCCGCCGGAGATTATTGAGGAGTTTGAGCGGCGAATCGGCAGGAAGGTTCTGGGCAACAAGCCCGCCTCCGGCACGGTGATAATTCAGGAGTTGGGCGAAAAACACCTGAAAACCGGCTACCCGATAGTTTACACCTCGGCGGACAGCGTGTTTCAGATTGCCGCCCACGAGGAAATTGTCCCGGTGGAGCAACTTTACGAATGGTGCCGAATCGCGCGGGAAATTCTGACCGGCGAACACGCGGTGGCAAGGGTCATCGCTCGCCCGTTTGTGGGCAAACCCGGAAATTTTGTCCGCACGCCGCGCAGACACGACTTTTCTCTCCCGCCCTTTGACAAAACTGTGCTTGACCTCGCCAAGGACAGCGGCTACCCGGTGGTGGCGGTGGGCAAAATCTACGACCTGTATGCCGGACAGGGGATAACCCAGCATTTTTCCACCACCGACAACACCGACGGAATCCACAGGACAATTGAGCAGATTCGCGACAGAAAGGACGGGATTTTGATGACAAATCTGGTGGATTTTGATATGAAATACGGTCATCGGCGGAATGTGGTTGGATTTGCGGCGGCGCTTCGCGAGTTTGATGATGCCCTGCCCGAAATCACAGAATCCCTTGCCCCGGACGATATTCTGTTCATCACCGCGGACCACGGCAACGACCCCACTCACCGCGGAACTGACCACACCCGCGAACAGGTCCCGCTTTTGGTGTATGGCAAATCAATCAAACCGGTGGATTTGGGCGAGCGGAAGACCTTTGCGGATCTGGGCGCCACGGTGGCAGAAATTCTGGGCACGCCTCCAACCAAAAACGGCACGAGTTTCGCCGCAGAAATTTTGGGATAACTCCGAACTCGGCAATGGCGGAAAAATCTCAAAAAATTCCCCTGCGCCAGCGGGCATACCGGATAATTTTTGAATCCGACACCCCCGCCGGCAATTTGGGGCAATTGTGCGGACGCCTAAAATTTTATCACCGTTCCCACGCCGCCGGAAATGTAATTTCCGCCGTAGCGCTTCCGGAACAGATTTCTCGCCTGGTCGCCGGAGCAGTGGGTTGGCGAGACCTTTTTGACCCCCAACTGCTCAAAGCGCTCAACGATACGGGAAATATCTGTAAGCGGTGTGGCAAGAAGGTGAAATCCGCCGATGACCAGATAAATCGGGCGCGAGGGGAAAATCGCGTGTGCCCGTTCAACTATGCTGACTATCCCAGGATGGGCGCAACCGGTTATCACCACCACTCCGCTGTCGGCGTTTATGACCATCGCCTGCTCCATTATAGCGCCGCCCATCTCACCGGTTGACCACACGCCGGGGAAAATCTCCATCGGCGCGGCAATCCTGACGCACTCGGCACCGGTCGCCTCAATCTTTTCCACCACCTGCCGCGGGAAAGACGCCGGAACAAAGACCCTGACATTTGAATTTTCCCTCAAAAAATCCTCCAGCCCGCCGATGTGGTCGTAGTGGATATGGGATATGAACACGGCGTCAATTTCGCGCGGGAAAACGCCCAATTTGCGCATATTGTCCAGCAGGATATCGCCCTCCTTGCCGGTGTCAAAGAGGATAGTCTCATCCCCAAGGCGCACGACCGCGGAAAAACCCCAGTCAGTGCCCAGCCCCGGCTTTTCGGCGTAGTGATTGAAGAGGACCACGAGTTCCCCCGACACAGGCTCTTTTGCCATTGTCACCCCCTGCAGCGTTGCGAGCGCGAGAAAAATTGTCGCCAGAGTTGATAGTTTCACATAACAAATTTAGGCAAATCTAAAGGCGAGCGCAACAAAAAAGGCGGCGACCGGATTCGAACCGGTGCATCGAGGCTTTGCAGGCCCCTGCCTTACCACTTGGCTACGCCGCCCTATAAAAAAAGCGGGAGACGGGACTTGAACCCGCGACAACTACCTTGGCAAGGTAGCGCTCTACCACCTGAGCTACTCCCGCTTTCCTCATCACGATAAATATATTCCACCTCCCGGTTTGTCAAGAGATTTTTTTCATTTCCCGGGGAACTTTTTGATACAAGCGCCGTTATGCGAAAAAATCATTCAAAGTTGTAGTGTTTTTTCACCGGCTCAATCACATCCCAGGTGCACTTTAACCCCGCCGGGAAACGGACGAAATCGCCCTTTTTAATCTCAACTTTTTCGCCGTCCTCGGTCTCAACAATGACTCTGCCCTCAAGGAAATAGCACACCTCGGTGGTGGTGTATTCCCACGGGAATTTCTGCACGGGCGAACTCCAGGTGGGCCAGTTGCGGATGCCCATTTTCTCAATTTCCTCCTCGCTCAACTGCCTGACCTCAATTTTAGCCATAGATGACACCTCCTATTTTATCACCACGATTTTTTCCGCCGTGGTTTTTCCGGCGATTTTCATCCTCACCAAATAAACACCGGCGGGTGGGTCAAAATCAACAACAAATTCGCCGGTGCCCACAGCGGTTTTGAGAACTTTCCCGTCAAGTGCCACAATCGTAACCTCTGTTCTGCCATAGGAATTCACCAGCACACCCCGTCCGGGGACAAATTTTGCGGTCGGCTCGCGATAATTTTCACACGACGCCTCAGGGAACAGCCACGAAGCCGATAAACAAAAAGTTAACGGCTTTCATAAACTTCCCCCTGCCAATTTCCAGAAACACCAGACAAATCCGCCAACAATTAAAAAGCGCATTGACTTGCCGAAAGAATTTTTGCATAATTTAAGTTTAATTTAGCAAATCTTCGGGAGAAGATGGAAAAATATATAACAATTGAAGGGGCAAGGGAACACAACCTGAAAAACATCTCCCTGAAGATACCCCGAAACAAGTTGGTGGTGATAACGGGACTTTCGGGTTCGGGGAAAAGTTCGCTTGCTTTTGACACGATATTTGCCGAGGGGCAGCGGCGCTATGTGGAGTCGCTTTCGGCGTATGCGCGCCAGTTTCTGGCGCTTATGGAAAAGCCCGATGTGGACAGGATTGACGGTCTTTCGCCCGCCGTGGCGATTCAGCAGAGGAAAGCCTCGCACAATCCCCGCTCAACCGTGGCGACCACCACGGAAATCTACGACTACCTGCGGCTTCTTTTCGCCCGTGTGGGAACGCCCCACTGCTGGATATGCGGCGGAAAAATTGAGCGCTGGACCGTGCAGGGCATTGTTGACGAAATACTTTCCAACCTGCCCGCCGGACACAGGATTATGATTATGGCGCCCCTCGTGCGAGGACGAAAGGGAGAATACAAAAGCCT
>Ga0256842_1001729_pt1 | contig 16995 bp, 15 predicted proteins | sample 4559240metaG_FD_185973 | JGI IMG/M metagenome (GOLD analysis project Ga0256842, IMG submission 185973) | Hydrothermal vent microbial communities from Guaymas Basin, Mexico - 4559-240 | ecosystem: Environmental > Aquatic > Marine > Hydrothermal vents | place: Mexico: Guaymas Basin | collected...
TTAATTGGTACAAATTTTACTTTTTTTCTTTGAACTGAATCATAAATAAACATTAATTAATTCCTTGATATATAAAAGAGCTGGAATGTAAACGAAGAGCATTCCAACAAATATAAATAGTTTTTTGTCGCGTATTATATCTAAAAACTCTTTTATGCCAAATGAATGCACTGTAAAACCTAAAAGAACGATACCTGCACAAGAGCTTGCAAGAGCTAATCCTTTAACACCTAAAGGTTCAACTAAAACAGTATAAAGTAAGATATTTGTTGTAAGAGCATAAAATGCTATTTTTGCTGCCTCTTTTTGTCTAAGTGTAGCATAAAGCCATAATGAGAATAACTTTGCTAAGCCATAAGGAATAAGACCTATTATATACATTTGCAAAACTTCAGCACTTTTTATAGTATCTTGTGCACTAAATGCACCTCTTTGAAAAAGTAGTTTTACTATCTCTTGGCTAAGTATAAAACCACCTATCGCCGAAAGAGTAAGTAAAAATAGTAAAAACCAAAAACCATTTTTAAAAAGTAAAAGTGCATCTTCTTTTTTATTGTTTTTTATAAGTTTTGCAATTTTGGGAAAGACTCCTACACTAAGTGCGATGGCAAATAGGGCTAGAGGAAGTTGAAATATACGATTTGCATAGTAGAGATAGCTTATACTCCCAGTAAGTAAAAAACTAGCAATCCAAGTATCTAAAAAAGCAGATATTTGAGGAGTTGAATTACCTAAAATTGCATGAGAAAAAGATTTAAAAAATTGCCTATTTTCATTTTTTATTTTACTGTTTTTTTTATTTGTAAAACCATATCTAAATAGTTTCAAAAGATTTCTATTTTTAATTGCAATTATATGAGTAAATAGTTGCAAGACTCCACCGACTATGACGGCATAACTCATCGCATAGACTATTTCAATCTTTTCCATACCATTTGTGAGTAGTAAAGAACTAATTAAAGCTATATTTAGTAGTGCTGTTGAAAATGCTGTTGTTGCAAAGTGGTTTTTATACTGTAGAAGTGAGCCTAAAAAAGTAACAGCAAATATAAGTGGAAGGTAGTAAAAGTTTATAGCAACAAGAGGAGAAGCGATGGCAAGAGTTTTATCATCAAATCCAAGAGCAATTAGTTTAGCAAAAAAACCACTAAAAATTGTTACAACAAATGATAAAAATATAAGAAAAATAAAAAATTTAGTGAATATATTATAAGAAAATACAGATTTATTTTTTGAGTTTATAAAAGCAGGTATAAAGCTTTGACTAAAAGCACCTTCTGCAAAAATACGTCTAAAAAGGTTTGGGAGCTTAAAGGCAACAAAAAATATATCACTATATATATTTGCTCCTAAAATTGAAGCTGTAAGGAGGTCTCTTATTAAACCAAATATACGTGATACTAATATACCAATACTATTTGTAAAAAAATTTTTAAAAATCATATAGAATGGTAACCAAAAGGTGCTGTTTTTTGGGTTAATTAATCTTTTTTTAGTATAATGTCTATTATTCTTACAAAAATATAGGAAATATAATGGGACTTTTTAATAAAATTAGGGGTGATAACTCTGAAGAGAAGAAAGATAAAGATAATGAAAAATCAGAGTTTAAATCTATTATTGTTGAGAGTGAAAATATACCTAGAGAGATAAAAAGTATAGCTGCAGCTAATAATCTATCTCTGTCTGAACTTGATTTTAAAATTATAAAAATTAAAACATCTTTTCTATTAGGAAAAGATGATGTTTGGCAGGAAGCTGATAAAGAGAAACTTAAGCAGTTTAAAGAGAAAGAGTTTATTTTAAATCCTGATTTAAAAATAAAACAGATATACAAAGTAGATATTTTTAAGGTTGAAGAAGATGAAAATGCACCTATCTTACCTCCTATAGTTCTCGGAGGCAATAAAGCACTTACTAAAGTAATAGTAACTATAAAAAAAGATATAGAAGTTAAGTACTTTTCTAAAATAGAAAATAAGATTATAGAAGAGATAAATAAAAAGAAAATTAGAGCAGGTATTCTTGTCGGTGTACTTGATGATTTAATGTATAAAGAGATAAAAACAGTAGTTTCAGGTATACGCGTTAATGGAATAATGAGTGAAGAGAGTATGTTTGTAGTTTGTCAAGGAATAGACCCTATACTCCCTATTAATGATGATTTTATTTATCACTATAAAAAGAATCTTTCAAAGAGTGAAGATGAGCAAGGTAGAGTGGACTATTCTAAAAGAGGGTATATACAGGCTGTATCTGAGGGCGATTGTATTATGGAGTATATTAAACCTCAAGTTGGAACTCCTGGTCGTAATTGTCAAGGGAAATTTATATCTGTAAAAGAGCCACAGGCTGATAAAGAGATACTTATAAATCATACAGAGAACATCTTAAAAAAAGAAGATGAAGAGAGAATAAGATATGTGGCAGGTAAAAATGGCTATGTAACAGAAGAAAATCCTGGTTCATTTGATATACAAGAAAATATGGAAGTAGATGAAGTTAGTTTTAAAACTACAGGTTCTATAGAAACTGATATAAGTGCAGAAGTGAAGATGAATATAACTGAAGATGATGTTTTCAAAGATGCTATAGGTCCTGGTATGAGTGTAGAAACTTATGAGCTTAATATAAAAGGTAATGTAGCAAGTGGAGCAAAATTAAAAGCTGAAAAATTGACTATTGGTGGGCAAACTCATCAGACATCTATTATTGAAGCCAAAACTGCAGAAATCACTATTCATCGTGGTACTGTTACTGCTGAAGAAATTAATGTAGATAGGCTTGAAGGTGGTAAGATAATAGGAGATATTATCAATGTAAAACAGGCTATTGGTGGAGAGATTATAGGTAAAAATATAGTTATAGAAGAGTTAGCTTCAAATGTAAATATAATAGCTTCGGATACTATAGAGATAAAAGAGCTAAAAGGTACAAACAATAAGTTTTTAATTGATCCAAGTATGACAAAAGAGTTTAATGATAGTATTAAAAAGATAACTAAAGAGATAAAAGATTTATCATTGAAATTAAAACAAATTCCAAAGTATCTTGAAGAGAAAAAAAGAGTTATTGATAAAACGAAACCAACAGTAAAAATGGTACAAGAGAAAATATTAGAACTTAAAAGAGATGGTAAAATACCACCAGCAACATTAGTAGCAAAGATAAGAGAGTTTCAAAAGAGTGTCAATGAATACAATGAGTCATTAAAAAAATATAAAGATGACAAACATAAACTAAAAAATTTAAAAGAAGATTTAAATCAAGTTCAGATGAAAGTGTTTTCTGCAAAAGTTATTAATCACTCTCCATGGAAAGAGTTTAATGAGATAAAGTTTAAACTTATTTCTCCTGCTCTCGAAATAGTTTACAATACAAAAGAGCATGAAATTATTAGAGAAATATCTTTAAAAGAGATAGAAGATGGACAGTATGAAATTAAAAGATCATCGGAGTACAGTTCTTGATAATAGCAATAGAAGGTAAAATAGTAAAAAAAGAGCCAACTTTTTTACATATAAAAATTAATTCAGGATTTACATACAAAGTAAATGTATCTCTTTTCTGTTCAGCGGGTTTAGATTTAGGTGAAGTTTTTTTATATACAACACAAATTATAAGAGAAGATGCAAATAATTTATATGGTTTTAAAAACAGTGATGAAAAAAGAGTTTTTGACACTTTGATTAAAGTTAATGGAGTAGGTCCTTCAACAGCCCTTGCTGTATGTTCAACTTTGAATCCGAGTGATTTTGCAAGTGCTTTGGCTTCAAATAGTGTTGAAGCATTTAAAAAAGTACCAGGTATTGGTCCCAAAAGTGCAAAAAGAATTTTAGTAGAGTTGAGTGACTTTGAATTAGAAAGTGATAATTTAGGTACAAATAGTTCTATAAATGAGACTATAATGGCGTTAGAGAGTTTAGGTTTTAAAAAAGATAAAATTAGAAAAATACTCTCTACATGTAAGGCTGAAGATACAAGTAGTCTTATCAAAGAAGCATTAAAAAAATTAGGATAAAATTAGATGAAGATTGGTATTGTTTTTGGTGGAAAGAGTTTTGAACATGAGATAAGTATAGTAAGTGCTATTGCTATGAAAAGAGTTTTGAAAGCAGAATTAGTATATATATTTTGTGATTATAATAGAGATTTTTATCTAATACCAACGGATAAAATTAACTCAAAAAGATTTAGTAGTGGTGAGTATAAAAAAGACAAAAAACTTATTTTAAAAAAAGGTGGTTTTTTTCAAAAAAGTATGATGAGTGAGAAGAGGGTTGAGCTTGATATAGCACTTAATATTTCACATGGTGCAGATGGAGAAGATGGGAAAATGGCTTCATTATTAGAGTTTTTTGAAATACCTTTTATAGGACCAAGACTAGAAGCCAGTGTTATTAGTTATAGCAAACTTTTTACAAAAATATATGCAAGAGAGTTTGGTGTAAAAACTTTAGAGTATAAAACTTTACAAAAGAGTAGCTCTCGTGATATCGAGTTAGATTATCCAGTTATTGTAAAACCTACAAGATTGGGAAGCTCTATTGGTATAAGTATTGTAAAAAATAGAGATGATTTAGATTATGCTCTTGATGTTGCCTTTGAATTTGATACACAAGTTGTTATAGAGCCTTTTATACAGGGAATAAAAGAGTATAATCTTGCTGGTTGTAAAACAGAAACTTATCAGTTTTCCATCATTGAGGAGCCACAAAAAGAAGAATTTTTAGATTTTGATAAGAAGTATCTAGATTTTTCAAGAACAAAAAGAGTTAGTGAAGCTAATTTAAGTGATGAAATGGTAGAAAAATTAAGAGATACTTTTGTAAAATTATATGAGCCACTCTTTGCTGGATCACTTATAAGGTGTGATTTTTTTGTTTTGGATGGAGAAGTTTATATAAATGAGATAAATCCAGTTCCTGGAAGTATGGCAAATTATCTTTTTGATAATTTTGATGAAATTATAGCTAACTTAGCAAGTTACTTACCCAGAAGTACAAAAGTTCCAGCTCAATATAAATATATAAATACAATTGGAGCGGCAAAAGGAAAATGACAAGTTTTACTCAAAATGAAGTTATAAGTGCTACTGACGTTGTACGTAATTTTAGTAGTGAACTCAAAAGTTTAACTAGTGGTGAAAAAGAGAAACTAGTTATAGTTAAAAATAATCGTTTTGAGGCAGTAATAATACCTATTGAAGAGTATGAACGCATGAATGATGCTGTTAAAATTTTAGAAAAAATATATAAAAAGACAAAACAAGATGGCAATTAGAGAGGTAGCTTACAACTCTCTTACTTACTCAATAAGTTATGAGATCATAAATAAAGATAATAAAGATACTATAGTTTTTCTCCATGGCTGGGGAAGTAATAAAGAGATAATGAAACAAGCATTTGGAAAAGATTTAGAAAGATTTCGTCTAATTTTTCTAGATTTACCAGGTTTTGGTAGCTCTTCTATACATGTACCAATAAAAACTGATGATTATAAGAATATAGTTAATCTTTTTTTAAACTCTTTAAATGTAGAAAATTTTACTATTGTAGGACACTCTTTTGGTGGGAAAATAGGAGCAATGTTGAATCCTAAAAATCTAATACTTCTTAGTAGTGCTGGAATTTTAGTCAAAAAATCTTTTAAAATAAAAATGAAAATAAGATTTTTTAAAATTTTTAAAAATATTGTACCAAAAAGTTTTTATAAATTTTTTGCTAGCAATGATGTTAATGGTATGAATCAGACTATGTATGAAGTTTTAAAAAGTGTTGTGGATGAAGACTTTAGAAATATCTTTAAAAATATTACTTCAAAAACTCTTATTTTTTGGGGAAAAGATGATAGTGCAACACCTCTTGATAGTGGAAAAGAAATTGCAAATATAATAGAAAAAAGTAGATTCTATGCATTAGAAGGGGATCACTTCTTTTTTATTAAAAATAATAAGTTCATAGCAAAGGTGATAGATGAACACTTATAGATTTACAGTTTTTGGTAGAGTTCAAGGTGTTTGGTATAGAAAATATGTAATGCAGATTGCAAATACTCTTGGATTTGTTGGATATGTTAAAAACTTACCAAATGGTAATGTAGAGGTTGTAGTAAACTTAGAATTACAAAGTGAGCTAGAGGCTTTTGTAAGTAAGTTATATGAGGGAAGTACTTTTTCAAATGTTACTGATGTTGAATGTATAAAGATAGATTTTATTGATTTTAAAAAATTTGAGATAATTTAATGTTTATTTTTGAATTTATTTCTCATATCATTTTTGTTTTAATTATAGGTTACTACTGTATAAGTGCTTTACAATGGTATAGCTATAAGTTAGAGAGAGTTATCTTGCATTATAATAGATACGATTGGCATCTATTGTTCTTTTTAGTCCCGATTTTTGTTTACTATTTGGCAGAAGACTTTTTTTGGATTTATTTATATGTTATTTTGATGCCAACTATGTATCTGTGGTATAGGAAACTTGATAAAAAGTTGGTTTTTACAGCTAGAGTAAAAAGATTTTTTCTTTTTCTTTTTCTAGCAATATTTTTTCAAAATATATTGTGTTTAGCTACTCCTTATTGTGTTCACTTTGGGGTTATACTTCCTATATTTGTTGCTATTTTTATTAGTATGTTATTTGAAAAGATTCTTTTTGAGGGTTATAAGAAAAATGCAAAAAGAAAACTTGAAAGTAATAGCGATTTAATAGTAGTTGCTATAACAGCAAGTTTTGGGAAAACAAGTATAAAAAATTATCTTTACCAAATTCTCTCACATAAATATAAGTGCTATATGACTCCAAGAAGTGTTAATACGCTAGGTGGAATTATAAAAGATATCAACGATGACTTACCAATAGATACGCAAATATATATAGTAGAAGCAGGGGCAAGGCTTAAAGGGGATATAAATGAGATAGCAACATTTATAAATCCTCATTATTCTATAGTAGGAAAGATTGGTGAGCAACATATAGAGTATTTTAAAACACTAGAAAATATACGTAATACAAAGATGGAGCTTTTAAACTCAAATCGACTTAAGCATGCTTATGTACATGTAAGTACAAATACAAAAGTTGATGATAAAACAACACTGTATGGAGATAATATTAAAAATGTTCGTTCAACTTTAGATGGTCTTTTTTTTGATGTTGAGCTTAATGATAAGTTAGAAAGTTTTTTTACTCCTCTTCTTGGTGAATTTAATGCAATGAATATTTTAGCTTGTATAGAGATATCTAAAAGTATGATGAGTATAGATGAGATAAAAAATGCAATAAAAGAGTTAAAAGGTGTGGAACACAGACTTCAACGTATTGATGCTGGTGGTAAGCTTATCCTCGATGATAGTTTTAATGGAAATTTAGAGGGTATGATAGCTTCTTATATTTTAGCTTCTACATATGATGGAAGAAAAGTTATTATTACTCCAGGGATTGTAGAGAGTACAGAAGATGCCAATATAAAATTAGCAAAAAAGATAGATGATATTTTTGATTTGGTGATACTTACTGGAAAAGTAAATTTAAATATACTTGATAATAATATAAAAAAAGCAGAAAAAATTATAGTTAAAGATAAAAGTGAGATTGAAAATATACTTGTACAATATACTTTCAAAGGAGATTTGATACTTTTTTCGAATGATACTCCAAGCTTTATGTAAACTTATTTTATAGTTACAAATTCTTTTTTATTATATTTTTTTTATACAATTGTTATATTATGTCACAATGTTTATTATATGAGGGAGTTATTATGGGAGTTAAAAGTCTTTATATTTCATCTATTGAGCCAGCTGCTGGTAGTTTGATTGTGACTATGGGTATGATGGAGCTTTTGAAAAGAAGATTAGGGAGAGTTGCATTTTTTAGACCTATTATTGAAGATAGTGAAGAGAAAGATCATGATATAGAGTTTGTTTTAGAAAAATATGATTTGGACATGAGGTATTCTCAAAGTTATGGTTTTACGGTACATGAAGTAGAAGCTATGATAGCTGAAAATAGGCTAAATGAACTTATAGAGCAACTTATAGAAAAGTGTAAAAAGTTAGAAAATAGATATGATTTTGTTTTGATTGAAGGATTAAATCAGGCATGTTTTACTCAGAGTTTAGATTTTGATATTAATTTAATTATTGCTAAAAATATAGGTACTTCATTAGTAAGTGTTTTAAAAGGTAAAAATAAGAGTAAAAAAGAGATACTTGATGAGATTGCTATAGAGTCAGAAGTAATAAAAAAAGAAGGTTGTAGTCATTTTGCTACTTTTGTAAATAGAATGGATGAAGATGTTTTAGCTAAATTAGCAAATGAAATCTCAGAAATACCCACATATTATCTTCCTGAAGTTTCAGAGTTAGATACTCCAACTGTAAATGAAATTATGAGTACATTAAATTGTATGTTAGTTCTTGGTGAGCAGAAAGATCTTAAACGTGTTGTTCGTCAAAGCAAGATTGCTGCGATGAAGTTGGAAAATTTCTTAGAGCATATAGAGGATGGAGATTTGATAATAGTACCTGGTGATCGTGCAGATATTATTGTAGGTTCAATTGCTACAATTCAATCAAGAAATTATCCAAATATAGCAGGATTACTTCTAACTGGTGGGTTAACACCAAATCGTGCAATAAAAAATCTTTTTGAAGGGTATAGTGAATTTCCAATGCCTATATTAAGTGTTAATGATGATACATATACAACAGCTATGAAAGTAAATGATGTACCAGCACAGATAACGGCAAAAAGTGAGAGAAAAATAGCACTTGCACAAGGTCTTTTTACAGCAAATGTTGATGTTAAAAGAATAGAAGAGAAGATAACTTTAGCTTCATCTCAAACTATAACGCCTATGATGTTTGAATATAATCTCTTTGAAAGAGCTAGATCAAATAGAAAGAAAATTGTACTTCCTGAGAGTGATGATGAGAGAATTTTAAGAGCAACAGAGATTTTACTTAGACGTGATGTCGTAGATATTGTACTTCTTGGTGAAAAAAATGATATAGAGCATAGAAGTGCATCTTTAGGGCTTGATATTAGTGGTGCGGAGATAGTCTCTCCTTCTGATTCGCCACTGATGGATGAGTTTATTGATACTTTTTATGAACTAAGAAAGAAAAAGGGCATGACTTTAGATGCTGCAAAAGATGCTATGAGTCATGTAACATATTTTGCAACTATGATGGTTCATCTAGGTTATGCAGATGGTATGGTATCTGGTGCAGTTAATACAACGGGGGATACTATTAGACCAGCTTTACAAATTATAAAAACAAAACCAGGAATTACTACAGTATCAAGTATCTTTTTTATGTGCTTAGATACAAAAGTACTTATTTATGGTGATTGTGCTGTAAATCAAGAGCCAAATGCAAATGAATTGGCTCAAATTGCTATATCTTCAAATGATACTGCAAAAATATTTGGTATAGATCCTAAAGTAGCAATGTTATCTTATTCCACAGGCAGTTCAGGACAAGGTAGTGAAGTTGAAAAAGTAAGAGAAGCTACAAAATTAGTTAAAGAGATTAGACCAGATATACTAGTAGAAGGCCCTATTCAATATGATGCAGCAATTGATGCAAAAGTAGCAAAGAAAAAGTTACCTAATTCAGAAGTTGCTGGAAAAGCAAATGTATTTATATTTCCAGATCTTAATACTGGTAATAATACTTATAAAGCAGTTCAAAGAAGTTCTGGTGCAGTTGCTATTGGACCAGTTTTACAAGGCCTTAAAAAACCAGTAAATGATTTAAGTCGTGGTTGTTTAGTTGCAGATATTGTAAATACTGTAGCAATTACAGTAATCCAAGCACAAGAGAATGATGGAGTAGAATCATGAAAATATTAGTTTTAAATTCAGGAAGCTCTTCTATTAAATTTCAACTTTTTGAAATGGATGAAAATAGATCAATTGCTAGTGGAATAATTGAGCAAATTGGTGAAAATGATTCATCTGCAAAGATATATTTTGATGATAAAGTTATAGAAAAGAATGAATTTATTAAAGATCATCATAGTGGTTTAAAATTGATGAATATGCTTCTTATAGAATCATGTACAATTAAAAGTTTAGATGAACTTGGTGCTATAGGACATAGAGTTGTGCATGGTGGTGAAAAATTTTCAAAACCTGTTATAGTAAATAATGATGTTTTAGAAGAGATTGAAAAACTAATACCTTTAGCTCCACTTCATAATCCAGCAAATCTTGATGGTATTAAAGTGACTATGCAACAGTCTCCTAAAGTACCTCAAGTAGCAGTTTTTGATACAGCATTTCACTCAACAATACCAAGTTATGCATACATGTATGCTTTACCTTATGAAATGTATGAAAAAGATGGTGTTAGAAAATATGGTTTTCATGGAACTTCTCATCATTATGTGATAAAAGAGGCTTCAAAATATTTAGGTATTGAGGATATAAATGCAATAACTCTTCACTTAGGTAATGGTGCAAGTATGGCTGCAGTTAAAAACGGTAAATGTGTAGATACTACTATGGGATTAACTCCTCTTGAAGGTCTTATTATGGGCACAAGAAGTGGTGATTTGGATCCAGCTATACTGTTTTATTTAGCAAGAAAACATGATTTAAGTATAGATGAATTAGATAAACTATTAAATAAACAGAGTGGTTTAAAAGGAATATGTGGTAATAATGATATGCGTGAAGTAGAAAGTATGGCAGAAAAAGGGGATAATAGAGCAAAATTAGCCCTTGATATGTTTGCTTATCGAATTAAAAAATATATAGGTTCATATAGTGCTGTTGTTGGAAAATTAGATTGTATAATTTTTACTGGTGGTATTGGAGAAAATGATATAGATACTAGAGCTAGATGTTGTGAAAGTTTAGAAAATTTAGGAATAGAGTTAGATTTAGTTAAAAATAATCAAAGAGCAAAAAATATTTTAGATATATCTTTGAAAGGTAGTAAAGTTAAAGTTCTTGTTATTCCAACAAATGAGGAACTAGAGATTGCAATACAGGCTAATTCACTTTTAGGAACTTAAATTGCTTTATATGTGATATATAGTAAAAATTTGGAGCATGAATGAAGTTATCTTTATCTATAGTTTTAGTTGGAGTATTGTTTGTAGGGTGTTCAACACACCCAGTTGATCCTAAAATGAATATGAAACCTCCGGTTTATGTGGAACAACTTCCTCCTGCAACAAAGCAGCAAGCAGTTAGTAATCCAGGTAGTCTTTTTGGACAAGGAGACAATCCTCTTTTTGCGGATTTAAAAGCAATGAATCCAAATGATATTGTTACAGTTGTAATAAGTGAGAATATAGCTCAGAGTTCTGCTGGAGAAAAAACAATCACTGAAGATAGTAGTGATAAGTTAGGAGCTGGTATTTTTAGTGGTGTTGGTGGAGCACTTTTAAACCAAGCTGGTAAAATTGGCTTTGAATCAGGATCAACAAACTCTTATAAGGGAAGTGGAAAAAATAGTAGAAATGAGTCTTTTACTACTACTATTTCAGCAAGAATTATAAAAATACTAAAAAATGGGAATTATTTTATTGCAGGAAATCGTGAACTTCTTGTAAATGGTGAAAAACAGATTATACAGATAAGTGGTGTAATAAGACCTTATGATATAGATCAAAAAAATACTATTGATTCAAAGTATATTGCTGATGCAAAGATATTGTATAAAACAGAAGGTGAGATAGATAGAGCTACTGAAAAACCATGGGGTTCAAAATATGTTGAATCTCTTTGGCCATTTTAAAATATGTCAATTTTTAAATTGACATATTTTAGTTTTTAACTGCTTGTGCCATATCCCACATAGGCATAAAGATACCAAGAGCCATAAGAAGAACCATACCAGCAATAAAAGCAAGTAATATAGGCTCTATATACGAGGCTATATTGTCAATAATGTCATTAAATCTTGATTTAAAATAGATTGTTACTTTATCTAACATTTTATCAAGTGTACCACTTTGCTCACCTGCATGAATCATTTGAATAAGCATACCTTCAAAAAGACCAGTATCTCTAAATGATTCAGTTAGTGATATACCACGACTAACAGATGTTTTAACTGCAGCTAACTGTTTTTTTAAATGAACATTATCAAGTGTTAATAAAGCAGTATCTAGTGCATCAGATATAGGTATACCAGCTCTAATTAATTCTGTAAAAACTAAAGTAAATCTACTAAGTGTTGCATAAAATGTTATGTTACCAATAAGATAGACTTTTAATATATATTTATCATATCCAGCTTTAAATTCTTCATTATTTCTTAATAAATATTTAAAGGTAACAATAGTTACAATAATTCCTAAAAGGAGAAAATGTCCATAACTGTTTACCATATGTTCCATAAAGAGTAAAATTTTTGTTGGTACAGGAAGATCAGCATGTAATTTAGAAAATATATCTTTAAATTTAGGTACAACATATACCATAAGAATTGTAAATGCAATGCCAATTGCAATTATAACAGTAATAGGATATCTTAATGCCTTTTTGAATTTTTGTCTATTTTCTTCTATCTCTTCTAAAATTTCTGAAAGTTTTTCAAGAGATTCAGCCATATTACCAGTGCTCTCTCCTAATTCAACCATAGCAACAGTAACATCACCTAGTTCATGTCTAAAATTCATCATTGATTCTGTTAAACTAAGGCCAGAATTTAAATCATCATCTATTTGTTCAAATATTTTTTTAAGTGTTTTATCAACAGTTGCAGATGAAACTTCTTTAATACTATCATGAATAGAAATACCTGCATCAGTCATAACAGCTAATTGTCTAGTAGCAGCAATTAGATCTTTCATTTTAATAGTTTTTTTTGTTAAAGTATCTAATAGATTTTCTTTGAATTTAATTAGTTGATCTTCAACTGGAGCTGAAGTCTGTTTTAAATTAACAATGATACCTGGTATTTTTGATTTAGCCATACTTAGAGCGTCATTTTTATTTGGAGCTTGAATAACTTTTATATTTCTTTTTCCTTTGAAAATGGAATGTATTTCAAAATATTTCATGATTTTGCCACCCTTATAATTTCATCTAATGTTGTTATTCCATTTGCTGCTCTTATAACACCATCTCGGAACATATCTGTAAAACCTTCACTTACCGCTTGATCATAAATAGCTTTTTTACTTTCACTTTGAGCTATCATACTTGACATTTTTTCACTTATTGGAAGAATTTCTGATAACATTTCTCTACCTTTATATCCAGTTTGGGCACATTTTTCACAGCCATGATGTTTATAAAACTGATAATTGTTTGGAAGGTATTTTTTTATATCTTCTAAAGTTTTTTCAGGAAGTGTAGCTTTTACTTTACAATGTACACATAGTTTTCTTACAAGCCTTTGAGCTTCTATCGCTACTAATGAACCACTTAAAAGATATGGCTCAATTCCCATATCCATAACTCTTGTAATTGCACTAACTGAGTCGTTCGTATGAAGAGTTGAAAATACTAAGTGACCAGTAAGTGCTGCTTGAACAGCAATTCGTAGTGTTTCAGAATCTCTAACTTCACCAATCATAATAATATCTGGATCTTGTCTTAGTATTGATTTTAATGCACTTGCAAAGGTTAATCCAGCTTTTTGATTTACTTGAACTTGTTGTGTTAAATTTAGTTGATACTCTACAGGATCTTCAACAGTGATTATTTTAGTTTGAACATTTTTTATGGCATTAAGTGCAGCATAAAGAGTTGTTGTTTTACCACTTCCTGTTGGACCTGTGACAAAAATGATACCATATGGTGCTTTCATAGCTTTACTAAATTTTTTATAATTTTTTGGGTGCATACCTAAATCTTCTATATTAATCATTACTTTTGATTTATCTAAAATACGTATTACTATAGATTCACCATTTAGTATTGGTAAGGTAGAGATTCTAAAGTCGTACTCACGCCCTAAAATAGTTGCTGAAAAACGTCCATCTTGTGGCTTTCTTTTTTCTGCTATATCCATATTTGATAATAGTTTCATTCTTGAGGCTAGAGGAGGATATATATCTTTATCAAAGATAAAAGTTTCATTAAGCATACCATCTATTCTACCTCTTACTATACAGTTGTTTTCTGTTGGTTCAATATGTATATCACTAGCTCCTGCTAAAATAGTTGTTTTTAATATTATTTCTATAAGTTTTAAAATTCCAGATGACTCTTGTGGATTTTCGGCAGCACTTGAAGTTAATTCTTTTCTTATTTCTCCAATTAACCCTTTAATACTTTCACTCATTTCTGCTTTGTTAATATATTTTTCAATTTGAAAAGGTTCTGAAATTATATATTTTACAAGTTTTCTAGGAAAAATTCTTTGAACACCTTCTTGAGAATTCATATTCATAGGGTCTATTAGTGCTATATAGACATTAATCTCATCTTCTTTGATAGGAAGAGCACCAAACTTTTTAAGTTGAGCAAATGGTAGTTTTGCTAACATTCTATAATCAATATCTACAGAATCTAAATCAACGTATTCTAATTTAAGATTTACTGATAATTCTTTTAAAAAAAATGTTACATCTATAGCAAAATTATTGTTTATTTCTCCAAGTGTTATATATCCTTTTTTATAAAATTCTATAAGAAGAAGTATTAAGTCCTCTTTTGTAAAAAAACCATTTTTGATTAAGATATTACCTAATATTTCTTTAGATTCTTCTACTTGTTTTGAAATTTGATTTGCACTATTTTCATCAATAATTCTATTTTGTATTAAATAGTTTAAAAGATTAGTTGTTATTTTACTCACTTGGATACCTTTGTTACCAATATGTACGTACTTTTGTTATTTTACCATTTTTATAGGTTCTTAAAAAGATTTTTTTTGCTTTTTGATGTGTTTCAATGGATAGTTTGTATGTTAACTCACTATTTACATCATCATTAAACCAATATGCGTCATTTTTATAGTTATAATCTCCACCTACAAATTTATTAAATATAATAGATAAAATATATTTTGTTTTTGGAAGATTTATATAGGATATATCAACATCATCTATCAATGCATGATAAAGTAATTTTTTTTGATAAAGAATAGTAGCATAATATGCTGCATTTTCTCTTGATTCAGGAGTTTTGTAGAGTTTTACTATAGGTAGTATAGTTCTGTTTATCATATCTTCTTCAAGACAAGAGTGAGCATAAATATTTAAAAATTCTTCATCACTTTTATACTTTTGATATAAATCACCTGCCTTTACGCAAGCTTTTCTATAATCTTTATTTTTATAATATTTTATTATATCATTTTTATCTATTGCATTTAAGAATGTTGTTAATAGTATAAAAATTAGGCATATTTTTTTAATCATCAGTATCTCCTAGTTCTATTTTATTTAGTAAAGTACTTAATCTTTTGGAATTATTATTGGAAAGATAAGCTTTTAATGCTTTTATAGCATCCTCTTTTTTATTTAATTTTACTTTTGACTTTGCAAACCAATACCAACTTTTAGTATTTTGTGGATCTATATCATTTGCCGTAAGAGACCATTTTAAAGCATCTTCATAATTTTTTACATAATAATATTCTTCAGCTAACATTAAGGCAAAAACAATACTTGAAGTTGAATAATATTTGTCTTTGAGATAACTAATAGTATCTACTTCTTGCATATCTATTGAAATTTTAGGCTTTTTTATAATTGTTTGTTTCTCTACAGCAGCTTCAATTTTTCTTATAGGTTGTACTATAGGAATTTCTTTAATCATTACTCTTTCTTTGACTTCCTCTTTTTTAAATGGTAAGTTAAGTTTTAAAAAACCATTGGATGAAAATAGCTCACTACCTTGGTCTGTTGGCACAAGTTTGAAATAGTATGGTTTTAAATTTTCTTTTTTAATAACCATATTTTGTTTCTTTTGAACTGTTTTTTTAGTGTTATTTGATTCTTTGAGAACTGATTTATTTGAAATTTGAGAATTTACTATATTCACTGTAGTGTTTTGTTCAATGTTTATTGTATTCTTAGAATTATTTTGTTCATTAATTATTTTTTTCTTAGTATTTATAGCTTTAAACTTTTGCTTTTTAATTTTAACTTCTTTTTCTATATTTTTTTTATTTTCTTTTTTGTGTTGGGTAGTTTGTTTTAGTTCAAAAGTTTGATAACCAATATATGTTAAGATTATAGTAGAGATAATTAAAATAATATAGAATTTTATTTTTTGTTTTACTTTATATTTAAACCATTTTTTTTCTAGTTCTATAATATCTTCTGCATTAAACATTTATCATTCCTAGATTTATTGCAGCCATTTCCATATATTTTATTTTCAATGTTTTTCCATTTATTTGAGATGGTTTGTTAATATCATAATATTCAAGTATTTCAAATAGTTTATACATAAGTTTATTTATAGTTCTTAGATTTCCATCTGTAACTTTCATTAAAAATTTATAATGAGTATCTTTAAATAGAGATAAGTATTCAAATTTATTGTGAAATAATATCTTTTTTTCTATGTAAGTTTTTATCTCTTTAAGTGATGAGTTATGCAACTCTATTGTTTCCCATATTCTTGTTTGAAAGTAATCTTTAGCTAATACATCTTCTTTCTCTGTTTTATGAACAGTAAAAAGAAATTTAAATTTTCTAGAATCAGACATGAGTCTTATTTTTTCTATGAGTTCTTGAGGATAAAGTTGTGCTTCATCTATGAGTACAGTTATTGATGTTTTGCCTTCTAGCTTTTTTGTAGCTGTTGAAAGAAATTCATTGTATCCAGAAAATTTAGGAGGTTCTTCTTTAAAAATATCTTTATATAGTGCTTCTAAAAATTCACTCTCTTCAAAAAAAGGTCTCGGGAAAAAAATTACATTTTTTTTATCTTTATAGTCATTATATATTTTTTGTAAAAGAAATGTTTTTCCTGTTCCTGGTTTTCCAAAAAAAAGAATTAGTTTTAACGGTTTATCGAGAGTTTGAACTAGTCTTTCGTATGCATATGCTGATTTATCTA
>Ga0256842_1001730_pt1 | contig 16987 bp, 16 predicted proteins | sample 4559240metaG_FD_185973 | JGI IMG/M metagenome (GOLD analysis project Ga0256842, IMG submission 185973) | Hydrothermal vent microbial communities from Guaymas Basin, Mexico - 4559-240 | ecosystem: Environmental > Aquatic > Marine > Hydrothermal vents | place: Mexico: Guaymas Basin | collected...
TTGGTTGGGTATGCACTAAAATGGTAATATCAGAGTAATCAGAAAGCTTATCCTTGAAAGATGACAAGTCCTTCTTCGCCTTGCCAAGATTAACTTTCCTATTAAGTTCTTTATAATCAGACACAAGGACCTCATCAGCAACCTTCAAAGAGCCATCCTCATCTGACTTCTTGTAAAATCTGACAGAGAATATCCTGATAGGAGGAGCTTCTAAAATAGTTGCGGGCACGATGATTTCCTCATTTTTAGTCATGGAGTTTGGAGAATTGTCCATAACCAAAACTTGAACCATCCTCACTTTATAAGCAGGAAAACCAGCAGGTTTAGCATCTTTAACTGCTTGATACCTGACTCTAGCATATATCCTTTTAGCCCTTTTTCTGGGCCAAACCTGCATACTTCCGTGTCTTGGGAATAAAATATTTGGCATTTAAATCATCCTTCTTACACAGCATAATAGCCATGCTGTGATGAATAAAAAAACCTTTTGCTGAGACCTCCAAGAAAACTGGAGAGCTCTTTTCAGGTTTTTTATTCTCAATAAATATCAAGTCCCTCAAAGGACTAATGACGGGGGAGGAGTTGTATTTATAAAGGTTTCGGTTTTTGTGAAATTCTGAAGTAAGATTAATAAAGAATTAGAGAAGAAGAAAAACAATGAGCCAAAAGACAAAAGTAAGAATAATCTGTGACAAAGGATTTTCGGACGAACTGAAAGAGGAAGTAAAAGAGATTATGCTAAACAAGGAACTGAAATTAGAAACTGCTGTTGACGATGAGAAGAGAGAAGAAATAATAGAATCAGAACTGGAAGCGGAAGAAATAGCGAAGATAATAAAACAATGTAAAGTAATGAAGAGGGTTGAGGTATTAGTAAATAAAAAGAATAAGTGTTTAGAGAAAATACTGTCAGGACATAGCTACAAGATAAAAACAAGAGAAGACGAAGATGTAAAAGATAAAATAAAAGAAATTGAAGAAAAGATAAATCTAAATGAATTAAAGCTTGACCTTAAAAAGCCAGAAGCAATAATAGAATGCAGAGAGGGAATTGTAAAAATAACCTTCAAGCAGAAAAAGAGAGGATACTTCGTATTTACACAACCAAGGAGCTTAAGGCCAAACATAGTCAATGCAATTCTGAGATTTGGAGGAATAAAAAAGGAGGAAAATGGAACTGTAATAGACCTCACAAGCATAAGCCCCTTCTGCCTTGAAAGTGCAAATATAAACAAAGAACTAAAAAAGATTTCCATGAGCTGGTCGTCAAGAATAACAAACACAATGAGAAAGAACAGCATAATCGCAGAAGAAGATATTAAATTTAAACACGGCGTAATAAATGAACTTCTAAAAGAAGAAATAAGAAGTGCGAAAGTAAAAGGAGAAAATCTGTTCGTGTTCGGACACTTTCCATTCACAAATAAAGGACTGATAAATGAGATTGTAGAAACAATAAGAGAAGGAAGAAAAAACGGGCAGAATATAAAAGCTGTGCTCATACTGGAGAAGAAGCTGAAAGAAGAAATTAAAGAAGTGAAAGAAAAAGAAGTTTATCAAGGCAAGAAAAAAATATTTTTATACAAAATATAACAAATAAAACAATGTGAAATTACTGCTTCTTTCTCTTCCTAACCTTAACAAGGTCACCCAAAGTTAAGGCAGAAGAACTCGATGAAGTGCTCTTCATAGGCGATAAATCAGATGGGACCTCCACAAGAATCTTAACAGATAGAAGCTTTTCAATGCGACGAGCCAGGTCAACACTTGGCTCTAAGTCAGATGTTTCAATTTTGTGCAGCAAGGACTCCTTAATAGCCAAACGCTTTGCCAGTTCAACCTGTTTCCAACCCTTCCTTAAACGAGCATCCTCAACAACCTTACCGAAGTCATCAACAAATGAATAAACAGGTTCAGGAGTATCAGACCTCTTAACACGCCGCTTATGTTCATTAGAATCAACATGCTTCTCAGCAGTAACCCTTGACAAGACCCTGCCATACTTAGCACATGATTTACAAACCCTAAGCTTGGTGCCTTCAATCAAAACAAGGAAAAGCTCATTGGTCTCCTTGCCACAAAGCTCGCACTGCATAAACTAAGAGTACAACACATCCATATAAATCTTTCGCGTCCTCGGGCCGTCAAACTCTAATAGAAAAACACCCTGCCAAACGCCTAATAGAAGCGAACCCTTAGAGAAGGGAATCATAAGGTGCGAGGGGAATAAAGACGACTTTATATGTGCATGAGCATTATTATCTACAGAGTCATGGGCATAATTATCATGAAGAGGAATATTCTTATTCAAAAAAGTAAGAATGTCCTGAGCTACAGATGAATCACTCCCCTCATTTATAAGAAGAGCAGAAGTTGTGTGCGGGTTGTATAACACAACAAAACCCTTATCCCGTGAAAGATGCATAGATGCAAAAGCATCTAAAACAAGGTTTGTTATGTTAACAATCTCCTGAGATGAATGTGTCTGAACTCTCAAAAACAAGGTATCACCTTCTACGAGACAAAAATCTTCTACTTGACTTATGCGTCTTGTTTAAATTGGTCTTATTAAATGCGAGGCACAAAACAAAAAAGACAACAAAATAAGAGAAAAGAATCAACATGGGTTTAGAGAGTTGAGCAAGGGAAAAGTTGAAAATAAGAATCTTATTCATAACAAACTGAGAAAGCACAAATGGGTTGAAATAAACAAATTTAACTATCCAAACAGGCAGAGCTTCAACAGGAAGAAAAACATTGGATAAGAAAAGGAGAAGCGCGCTTACAGTCAAAACTGTGAGAGTAGTTGACTCCTCCCTCCTCATTAAGTAACCAATGAGCATACCCAAAGAAGAGAAAACAGAAACAATAAGAGACAGTGCGACAAAAGCATTCAGCAGAGAAGAAGCAATGTCAGATTTTAAGAAGAGCCAAGCGACGAACAGCATAAGAACAACCTGAGGCAAAAGCAATCCGAGAGAAGTCAAAAATGAGGAGATTGTAAAAACAGCCGGCTTAACAGGACTTAAAAGATTTCTGAACAATGCCTTTGAAGAGTGATTGACAACAACAACTGTGGAGCCAAGCATCAAACCAGCAAATAAAATAACAATCACAAGGAGAGTGGGAAACATAAAACTCAGATGGGTCTTGTGCTGGCTCAAGGGCTTTATAGATATGGAAACAGGATGAACAATCTTAGAAGCCTGACGAACACTTATGGAATCAATCTCCTGCTTTATTTGATCAAAAGAGCCCTGAAGGTCAACAATATTAGCAAAGCTTAACTGAACATTATGCTTTATATTCATAACATCGCCATTTATCTTGCTGAGAGCGTCGGAGATGTTCTTAAAACGAGAGTTGATAGCTGCAAGCTGAGAGCTAATGTTTAACACCTGCTTATTAATAGCTCCTGAGTTGTCAGTTGAAGAGTAAAACAGGTTTAGAGAACTCTTCAAATTGTTCAGGTCTTCTATTTGCGATGATATTGTATTAACAAGTGCTGTGTGATTTCCCTCCTTTTTCAAAGCACTCCTAACATTTGAAAGATAAGCAATTGCAGAATCAATACTCTCATCACTTGTAGATTTCAAAGAGTCAATGTCCTGAACAAGAGTAGAAAGAGAAACACTTTGAGGGCTCGTATCAACAGAACCAGCAGTATGAGATATATCATCAGAGTATTGATTTACAAAACTAACATAAGTTGAGAGCTGAGTTGTTAAAGGCCTCTTGCTTGCCACAATAGTCTCAATACTATCCAGTTTTTGAAGGAGCGTATTAGTTAAGTCCTCAGTTATCTCAGAACTACCCTCAGAAAGACGAGAAAAAACAACATCCCTAACAATCCAAACAAGGTTAAGCTTTGAGTAATCCACATAAAAGGTCACAGTTGGGTTCTGGCTCTTCAAAGAAAAATCCCTTGGAAAAGCAAGACAAGTATTTATCTTGCCACTTTTGGTATCATCAACGCAGGAATCAAGAGAGGAATACTTAACAACATGAAACGGATTGTCCAGCTTGCTGACAAAGGTGTTGGTCAAATTGTTATAAGTAGGAGAATAAACACCCACATTTATACGATAAGCATTAGAATTGTCAAAAGCAATCCCAACAAGAAACATAACAAGCAGAGGTCCAAATACTAAGAGCAGAGCAGTGCCCTTAGACCTGAACAGCAGTTGAATATCCTTCTTTACAATGCTCAAAAACTTCATTTTAAACCCCGAACTCTGAATTAATCAATGACTCAAATATCTCCTTAACAGAGGGTTCCTCAACACTAACAGATTGAAGATTATCAGAGCCAACAAAACGAGAGACCTCATACAGCAAGGAGCTCACATTAGAGGTTAACACAACAAGCTCTCCATTTGAGACAACCATCTTGCGCGCATCAAAATTCACAGACCTTAAATGAGAGATAACCCCTGAATAATTGCGGTTCTTAAATCTAAAATGAACCTCTTTATTATTAGAGTAAAGAGATTTTAAATGAGAAACACTTCCCATAAGAATAAAATGCCGGTTGTGAATCATAGACAGAGTATCACAAGACGCCTCAAGCTCATCAAGAAAATGCGAAGCAACAATTATTGTCGTGCCAGAATCATTTACTTTATGAATAGTATCCCAAATACGAGCCCGCATCATAGGGTCTAAATCAGCTGTTGGCTCGTCAAGGAACAAAAGCTTTGGTTTATGAATAATAGCACATGCAATATCCAAACGCTTCTGCATACCACCTGAAAGCTTACTCGCTTTAACATTCCTAAACTTAGACAAACTAACAAGCTTTAAAACTTCGGATATTCGAGAAGAAAGATGACTGACAGAATAAAGAGAAGCAAAGTAAGACAAGTTCTCCTCAACACTTAACTCCGGATAAAATGAACCCTCCTGAGATGAAAAACCAATGAGGGACTTGTACTTCGTTCTATTCTTGGAAGTAACAGGTTCTAAACCATTACCAAAATCAAAGAAAAGCTCTCCAGAATCAGGCCTTAATAAAGTAGTCAAAGAAGACAGAAGTGTTGTCTTCCCAACGCCACTAACACCAATAACTCCAAATATCTCCCCAGAGACAACATTAAAATGCACATTTTTAAGCACATTAAGATTGCCAAAGCTTATACTCCAATCCTTAACAGATAAAATCACAGATCCCATACCCCTAAAATAGAGAAAAGGGAATATTATTAAAAGAAATTGTGTCATTTTAAAATAACAAAAATAAAAAGGTAAAAGAAAGGGATTTAAAGCAAAGCAAAATGCAGATAAGAAAAAACAAGTTTAAAAAAGGATTAAGATTGCAAGATTTAAACAAACCTTTAAATAAACTCTCACTTTTTGGTGTGTAAAAAATGGTGCCCAAACAGAAAAAAGGGAAAAATAAACATAAATTGACTGTTATTTGTGTAACAGGAACGCCAGGAACTGGAAAAACAACAATTTCAAAACGATTAGCCAACGAATTAGGATACAAATACATTAACCTCAATGAGCTCTTAAAAGAGTCAAATTTAAACATTGGAAGAGATGATAAGAGAGATTCTTACATAATAAATGAGGGAAAAATACCTGAAAAAATAAGAGAAACAATAAACAAAGCAGAAAAGAGCGGAGAAAAGGGCATAATCTTGGATTCTCACCTCTCACATTTTGCAAATAAAGAGCAAATAGACCTGTGCATTGTGTGTAAATGCGAACTAAAAGAACTCAAGAGACGACTTGAAAAAAGGGGCTACAGCAGAAAAAAAGTTGAAGAAAACTTAGAAGCAGAGATATTTGAAGTATGCAAAACAGAAGCATTAGAACAAGGTTTAAAAGTAATAGAAATTAACTGTTCAAGTAATGTTAAGAAAGAAGTAAAGGAGATAATAAAATTTCTAAAAAAGGACATGTCCCAAATGGTAATTCAGCCAAGTAGCGTAAGTAGGAGACGCTGAAACGGCAAATTAAGTATTTTAAGGAAAGGACATGTCCCTTATGTGTCCTTATATGTCCCGACATGTCCCGGATATGTCCCTAATGTCCCGAGATTTAAGGGACATGTCCTTAAAAGGACAGGACAATCAAATAGATTATCTGCCGGAAAGAAGAATCTTCATAGATTCATCAATAAAAAACGCCTTTTCTTTTGAAGATGAAGTTACATCTTTAACAGGAATCCTTTTCTGCCTTAAAGAGTAAATCAAATTTCTAATAGTTTTCTCTTTTCTGCCAGTCCTCGTCGATAATTCATGATATGTTAAGGGCTTGTTAGAATGCAATAAGAGATTAAGAATATAAATTTCCGATGGAGTTAAAGAGTCAAAGGAGTAACTTTTATGTGTGTTTTCAATATCAGCAGAGCTATAAACAGAAACTTCCTTAGTTGTAGGGACATGTCCTTGATTCCGGGACATGTCCTTTTCATGTCCCGACATGTCCTTTTCATGTCCCGACATGTCCTTAGGTAAGTATTTTAAAGTAACAACAAGTTCATGAAGTGTGTTTTTCAGATCTGAGAATTTTGACAGAGAAGTTTCAACAGCTTTAATGGAGTTTGAATTCAAGTAAATTTTAGAATCTAACTCTGAAATTTTTGAGTCAACAGCTTCTAATTTTTCCTGAACATCCAAAAGTATGGAAAAAAGACGCTCATTAACCTTCTCTTGCTTTAAATAAGCAGTTTTTAGAAGGTAAACATCTTTATTTAACCTGTATATATGAGTGTTAAAGTAGAGTATCCAATCCTTAACCCGCAAGAACTCCTCTTTTACCCGCAAAAATGCCCTTCTAATAGGGGTGTCTGATAGCAAAACCACATGAAAAGTGAGTATTTTTAAATATATAAAAATTTCTATAAAAGGTAAGAAAGGAGACAGATATAGAAGGAGAAGAAACGACAAAGATATGGGCACCATAAAATGAGCTTAAAAAGTGAGAATTAGGTAGAGTATGAAATAAAGTAGAAGCAAAACAGAAGAAAAGCTTAATAAAACAAAAGAAAATGGAAGATAATGAATAAAAATGAGTGAAACAAATAAAAGAATAGACAAGGACATAAATTCAGATTCTAAAGTAAGAACCCTGACTGGTTTTGAAATACACAGATTATTGGAAGAGAGCAGGAAGGACCTTGAAGGAGGAAGAATAGACAAGATATTCCACAGCAAAAATGAGCTTTTAATAAGGATAAGAAAAAGAGAAGAGGACAATAAGGTAATAAAAACCAGCATCTTTTTTCACATTCCAATCTACTTCAAAATTAAAAGAGGATATGAAATTTTCAACAAGGAAAACAGCAATTTTGGAGCAGCACTAAGAAAAAAGTTGAACAACAAAATAATAGACAGCGTGAATCAAGTTGGTTATGATAGAATAATAGAATTCATATTCAACAATTTGGAAAGAAAAGAGAACAGAGTAAAGCAGACGAAACTCATAATTGAAATGTTCAATAAGGGGAGGATTATTCTGACAGAAAACAACAAAATAGTGCTGAAATATTCCCTAAGAAAAGAGAAGGATAATAATTTTGGCGAAGAGTATAAACTACCAGACAAGACTATAAAAGAGCCGAATCCTGAAGAAGTTTCTCAGAGCAAAGTTGAGAAAGAAATTGTCAAAGTTCTCGCATCAGATTACGGCTTCGGCAGAGTGTATGCAGAAGAGATATGCAGGAGAGCGGGCATAAACAAATTGAAACAAGCAAATAAGCTAAATAAGGATGAAAGGGAACACCTAAGAAGAACAATAAAGAAAATTCTTGAAGAGAAAAAGGCACTCTGCTACAGTATCAATGACAAGAAGGAAATTTCATGTGTAGAACTGAAAACCATTGAAAACAAACCTAAAGAGTGCTCCAAGCTGTCAGATGCAGTGGAGTGGATGTACCAAGAATTAGATACAAATATTAGTAATGTTAAAGGCAAAGTGTATAATCGCAAAAAAACAAAAGAGGAGATTATAATTAAAAAGCAGAAAGAAAACATAGAGAAGTTAAAGCAAGAGATGGAACAATCAAGAGAAACCGCAGAAAGGATATATGAAAATTATGCAGTTATAAAAGCTGTGCTTGAAAAAGCTCAACAGATATTAAAGGAGAATACAAACAACAAAGAGAAAAGAAAAAGAGTGCTTGAAATGAATCATGAGCTTGAAGCAAAAACAAATATAAAGATAAAGGATATAAACTTCAAAGAAAAAGCATTAATATTAGAAATTAAACAATAGGTTAAAAAATGGATGAAGACAAACCAGTGGAAATAAAGCCAAACATAGCCTGGGGCCTTGTTGAAGAAACCATCAATGTGATTATTTACATTTGCATAGCCATTCTGGTTGTTTACATACCAAAAGCAATCTCTGGGCAGGGTTTAATAGAAATCCTCATTAGCACAGCAAACACCCTTGGAGCAGACATAAGCAAAAAAGCGGCATATCAAATTATAGGATACCTCAGCGTGTTTATAGGATTCTCATATGTGCTGTTAAAAGTTTCAACCAAATCAGCAACAAAAGTAATTCTTGAAAACAACAAAGTAAGAGTAATAAGTAGCAAAGTGCTGAAAAATGAGAAAATAATGAGATACAGCGACATAGCAAGGATAACAAAGAAAGGAGATCTATTAAATAGCGGGCAAGTAATAATAGAAACAGATGATGTTACAAAGCCAATAATTGTAAATTATGTCAACCCACTTGACAAAACATTTTCAACAGCCAAAGAAATAATAAAAGAAAAGATTGCAGATGAGGTAACAGAGAGAATACAAGCATCAACAAGTGAAGAAGTGCCGAAAGAAGACCTTGAAACAATAATGTCATTAATAAAAAAAGATTCTGTAGGTAAAAGAGACCTAATAACAACAATAAACAACATTTCAAAGGCACCAAACATAGAAGACCAAAAGAACATATTTAAAATAGTTCTAAAAGAACTGACAAAAACAAGAAAGATAAGCAAAGACGACTTAAAAGAAACAATTGACTACCTAAAAGACAAAGGAATATTAGGACCAGAAGACATAAAAGAACTCTTAGATTTGTTCTTCACAGTGGAAGAATCATACGCAGGGTTTGATTCTTAAAATGTTCGTCAGAGAGAAAAAAAGGAAGAATAAGAAGTATGCCTACCTAGTTGAAAATGTATGGACAGAAAAAGGAACAAGACAAAGAGTAAAAAAATACCTTGGCAAAGTCATAAGTATAAAAGATGAACAGCCATCACAAATAAGAGTAGATGAGCTTCTAAACAAAAGTGCTGGTGAGTTCGTTAAAGCAATAATTAAAGATGAACTTATAAAAAAAGGATTCAGAGAAAAGAACAGCAAACTTATAAAAGGGGAAATTGAGTTTGACAGAGAAACAAATGAAATAAGAGAAAATAATCAGAGAGTGGTTTTAAAGAGCAACGAAGGATTTTTATGCAGAGAGACAGTAGAAGAACTAATCAAATTTATCAAAAAACAAAAAGAAAAGAATTATGAAAACAGAGCCAAAATAATGAAGGAACTTGCAAAAAAGTTTTTAGAAGCAGGACTGCCCGCAAATGAAAATTACTTCATAATCCTTGGGGACAAAATCATAAAAAAGAAAACAATGCAAACAGAGAGGGAAGAAGATGAGCAAGAATTTTACTATTAAATATGAAAGTGGAAATGCAAGAGTGGGAGAATTAAAAACAAAACACGGCTCTGTGCAAACACCCGTGTTCCTCCCTGTCTCAACAAAAGCAGCTCCAAAGTACCTTAGCAGTATGGACCTGAAAAGCATAGGAGCAAAAGCAATCATATCAAACGCATTTTTACTATACTTAAAACCTGGAATGGAAGTTTTAAGCAGAAAAGAAATTCACAAATTTATGAACTTTGAAGGAACAGTATTTACCGATTGCGGGGGGTTCCAAAAACTGCGAAGTATGTTTATAACTATGAGCAAGAAGGGCATACATTTCAGAAGCCCATACGATGGAAGCAAACACATAATAACTCCAAAGAAAATAATAAACATCCAAAACACACTTGGATCAGATGTTGCAATGAGTTTAGACGACTGCTCACCTTGGGGTTCAAACATAGAGGAAACAAAGGAAGCCATGGAAAGAACGCACAGATGGGCAAAGGAATCATTAGAAGAATTCTCAAAACTCAAAGGGAAAGGAAGCAAAATGCTCCTTTTCGGAATATGCCAAGGAGGATTCTTCAAAGAAACAAGAAAGGAAAGCTGCAGGTTCATAGACAATTTAGAAAGCAACAGCAACAGGTTTGACGGCATAGCAATTGGAGGATTAAGAATAGGCGAACCAATAGAAGTAACATTGGAGATGATAAAAACAAGCACAGCAGAGCTCAGCAGGGAGAAGCCAAAATACTTAATGGGAGTTGGAAATCCAGCAGATATAATAAGAGCGGTTGAGAATGGTGTAGATATATTTGACAGCATCTATCCTGTTGAAAATGCAAGGCATGGAAACATATTCACAAGCGAAGGAAAGATAGACATTGAAAAATCAAAGTACAGGTTTGACTTCTCACCATTAGACAAAAACTGCGACTGCTATGTGTGCCAGAACTACACAAAAGCATACATACACCATCTATTCAAAACAGATGAGCCGTTGGCGAAGATGCTTGCAGTTTATCACAACCAGTACTTTATGCAAAGGTTCATGGAAAGAATAAGAGAAGCAATAAAGGAAGGAAATCTAAAAGCATTGAGCAGTGAGATAGTAAAAGAATATCAAACCAAATAATGTTGTTACCTATAAGTAATAAAAAATAGAAAGATTTAAATAGTTCTGAACACTTATTATAAGACATGAGAACCAAAACAAAAAATTCGGCAAGTTTACTTGCTTTGTTATCTTTAATAGTACCTTTATCATTCTACACTTTCTCTCATGATTCAAGATTAAATAATAACCAAAGACCTAACAAGACCAATAGAGAATCTGCAAAGATAGAGCAAAGTATAGAGACTAATCAATTAACTGAATTCTCAAACAAAAGGGGAGTAAACAACAGCAAACCATTAGAAGAATTGCTTGTAAAAAAGAATCCGGATGAAACCTCCCTCTTAGAAAGAATAGCAGAGAGCCAATACACTAACATGGCAAGTAAAAAGGATATCCGCGAAGCTGAAATAATGTATGGAAGGATGAAGCCGTTTAAAAACACACTTGAGAGCATAGTCTATGGAAATCTAATATTGAATGTTAGCGGAAAAGAAGTGAAAACGCGGGTCATGGAAGGTATTGATAGAGAAACCCTTTACTATCTACTGGTAGGACTAGTTGGATTGGAAAGCTCTTGGAAGGAGAAAGCGTATAATCCATATGGAGCACATGGTTTAGGACAGATAACAAAAATAGCTTTGGAAGAATACAACAGAATAATAGAAGAATATCATCCAAAAATAGATTACAACGGCAAGACAATCAAGTTGGAAAAATACACAATCAAAGGTATGTTAGATGGGAATAAGAATTTGACAGTTATGGCTGTGTTTTTAAATCATCTCTACAAGACAACTAATCCTAATTTCAACGAGAAAGATAAGATAGACATATTCTCAAAGTTAGGCATAGACCCTCACAAATTAGAAGAGTATGAAAGAGAGACGATTCTCAAGCTTTATTCACTAATGGCAAAATACTCAGGGAATGCTTGGAACCGCGTCTATGCAACAAAATATGCTGTAGGAGTAATGAGAAGGTCAGAGGCATTTAGAAATTTCTTAAAAAAGATGTATATCTATTCAAAAGCGGACGAAGCGATGAGAGAAATTAGAATGGAAAGAGAACAAAAACAAAGAGAAACTTATTCAAATACTTAAAGCCCAAGCTCTTTGAGAACCTTCAAAAGCTCGGGGTCATCCCTGGCAAATTCTAAGAGTGTTTTAAAGTATTCCACCTTGTTGCCAACAGTCAGCCACTTTCCATTTATCTTCTTCGCATAGATATCATGCTCCTTGTTCATAGCTCTAAGGGCGTCTGTGAGCTGAATCTCAGAATTTCTACCCGGCTTAGTATTCTCCAAGTATTCAAACACCTCTGGCATAAGCACATAACGACCAAGAATTGCAAGGTTTGAAGGAGCTTCCTCAACACTTGGCTTTTCAACCAAATCTTTAATCTTAAAAAGCCCATTAGACACTTCCTCTGCATCAACAACGCCATAACTGTGGACCTTCTCCATAGGAATCTCCTCAACAGCAATAACAGAAGAGCCAAGTTTTTCTGCATGGTGAATCAAATCCTTAGTGCATGGAACAGAGGCCTTAACCAAATCATCTCCAAGCAGAACTACAAATGGCTCATCGCCAACAAATGACTTTGCTTTAAGAATTGCATGACCCAATCCAAGCATATCCTTCTGCCTTAAATAGTGAATATCTGCTAAGTTGTCAATTTCCTCAAGCTTTTTAAGCATGTCAAGTTTCCCTTTCCGCCTTAAAACTTCTTCAACCTCAAAAGCCCTGTCAAAATAATCCTCTATCTCAAACTTGCCCCGACCAGTAATAATAAGAATATCATCAATACCAGATTTGACAGCCTCTTCAACAATGAACTGTATGGCCGGCTTATCAATAATGGGAAGCATCTCCTTTGGCATCGCCTTTGTTGCTGGAAGAAATCTCGTGCCAAAACCTGCTGCAGGAATAACAGCTTTTCTTATACGCATAAAATCACCAAGCAAAATAGAACAATGGAGATATATAAACTTTGCTAAGAGTATGATAAAGTAATACTTTTAGTTCCTCATTAGTTAAATCCTACAAGTGAAGAATTTGTTTTGACAGGTTTATTCTTTGATTTGACATACTCCTTAAACTCAGGAATCTTTACTGGTATGGCAAACTTAACAAAGCTACTTGTTATCAATGCCTCACCAATATCAAGGGAAGCAATACTCTGAGAGCTTGAACTCAAGTCCTGAGAAGCCGAATTAATAATTGCCTGACGCTCATGCTCCATCTCAATACCAAGGATAATCTTAGTGTTCATATTCGCAAGTATCTCTCTCGGAATCAAAGATGGAAGTTGAGTTATCGCAATCAAACCAATCTTAAATTTCCTTCCCTCACGAGCAATAGTTGAAAAAATATTCTTTCTAAGAAGAGAGTCATTGTTCAAAACCCTCGGGGCTTCCTCTAAGAGAATTGAAACAACCGGCTTCTTATCAAGAATGCCTTTAGTTTTATAGTATTTATATCTTGAAAATATCTCAGAAGCAATCATAGAGTTTATCAACAGCTCAACATCATCACTCAAAGTTGAAGTGTCAATAACAACAATCTTAGCATCTTCAAGAGCGGAGATTATGTCTTTGACAGTATTCTCAGCACCTTCAAGAACAAAGATAGAGTCAGAAACAACAGAACCATTGACAACTCTTAATCCTAAAAGATTCTTGAGCTTCCGCTTAACAACTGCAAGGGTCATATCATTAATTTCAGCATCAACAGGTTTATCCAAAAGAAGAGAGCTAATCCAATTAGGACCATACTTTTTGTAAAAAGTAAATATGGCATCTCTCTGAGCACCACTCCACTCAATATTTATGTGGAATGGAGATATTGATTTGAGATTAAATAAGAGCTTTCTACTCAAAGGGGTGTCAGAGGGCGTGTAATACACAAAACTATTCGGTTCAGCATAATCCTTCAAGCCAAATCCATTCCTGCCATAATACTCGTCATGCGGATCAAACACAAGCATGGCAACATCCTCCTCATCAACAAGGTTAGACACTAAAACCTTAGCAAGATTACTCTTACCTCTGCCCGTAGTTGCAGCTATGAGAATGTGGTGCTTCAATATTTTGGAAGAATCCAAAGATATGTTAAGGTCCAAAACTTTAGAGCCGGACCTCAGTTTACCGACAAAAAACTTATTATGAGGATTAACTAAGAAATTTAAGTCCTGCTCTTCAACGAGACGAACATCAGACATAAAAGGCGGAAGGCGTTTAGACACTAAGACCTTGCCGTCTCTAAACTCTAAAAGGGGCTTGGCAAGTGCAAGGTGATAAGCTCTGAGGTCCTCATCAAAGAATTCAAGGTCACTATTCTCCTCAAGATTAAGGCCTGAAACAAGCTCTAAGGACTGTTGAGAGAGCTGACTACCGTAGTTAAGAGCAAAGACCTGCAACAACATTTTAGAATTCCCAGATTCAGAAATAAGCAGGTCCCCCAGCTCAATACCTGAACCTCTCTTTTCCCGAATAATAATATTGTCAAAGTTGCCTCCAATAATCTTACCATATGAATTCATTATAGCACCTCTTGAACATTTGAAAATAGAGCTAATAAGCTCTTCTTTAAGTTCTGCTTATCAACAATAAAATTGTGGACCTTAGTGTTTAGAACCCATTTGTCATTAAACTTGGGATTTACGAAATAGAGAGTTATCTCCCTATCAACAAAGGAATTCCAATTATCAATTAAAAATGTTAAGTTAGACTTTTTATTCAGAGTGAACACAATCCCTCCTTTTGGTATAGTTTCAAAAGTTACCTTACTTAAATCAGGCAATATGAAAACCTCAACCATATTAGGTTTGTAAAAGACAAATCTGCTGCCTTCTCCTGAAAAATCTTTTATCTTACCAATTGCCTTCAACTGCTTGAAAAAGGTAAGGCACCAATCTAAAAAGCCGTGATCGTCAGAAACAACCATAAGGGAAAAATAAACAGGCGGATTAAAAACTTTTTGATTCTAAATCACACAACAGAAAAATTTTAATAAAAACCGCAAAAACAAATTTTTATGAACTCTCTATTATTAGGATTAATCATTGCTCTAATAGACACCTTGCTTGGATTCTCAGGAGTGGTGACCTTAAAGTTAAAAAAAGAGAAATTTGAAAAGGTAATTTCTATACTCATTGCATTTGCAGCTGGGTCACTGCTTGGAGGAGCATTCTTCCACCTGCTACCTGAAGCACTTGACAGGGGAATAAAACCTATAAATTTCTCAGTAATACTCATAATTGGGTTCCTAACATTCCTCATTCTTGAAGAGTGGATGCACTGGCACAGATGTGAAGATACTCATAAAGACAACAGCAAAGTAAAGCCATACAGTTACCTCATGATAATAGGAGACTTCATACACAACATAATAGACGGATTCATTCTAATAGGAGCAATTCTAACAAACACATCATTGGGTATAATAACCACAATAATGATACTTGCACATGAACTTCCAGAAGAACTCGGCATATTTGCAGTTCTGGTAAGAGGAAAAATGAAGAGTAAGAAAGCCATTTATTACAGCGTTCTTGCACAGAGCAGTGTGATACTTGGAGTGATATTAGGGTATTTTCTCTTGAACAATTCGCAGAAGTTAATAACTTGGTTGCTACCTTTTGCAGCAGGAGGATTCCTATACATAAGTGCTTCAGACCTAATACCTGAAATAAACAACACGAACAAAAAGGAGAGGAACCTTTCTACAATTTGGATAATTGTTGGACTTGTATTTATGCTTGTTATAAAGCTCATAAAGTAAAATCACCAAAAATAATAAATAAAGTGCTGACCTTCTAACAGAGAAACGGTGGTTTAAATGAAGGTAAAGATAAATAACCAAGAAGTTGAAGTGGAAGAGGGTTCAAAGCTGATAAATATTTACAAGGACTTTGACACAACAGCGTTCGTAGCAAAAATCAACGGAGAATTGAAAGACCTTAACACAACACTGCACGAAGGAGATAACATCACACTCCTAAATTTCACAAGTGAAGAGGGCAAAAAGGTATTCTGGCACTCAAGTGCTCACCTTTTAGCACAGGCGGTCTTGTCATTATTTCCAGAAGCCAAGCCAACAATAGGACCTGCCATAGACGAAGGGTTCTACTATGACTTTGACATCAAACCATTAACACCTGATGACCTAAAAAGAATAGAAAAGAAGATGAAAGAACTTGCCCATCAAAAGATAGATATAACGAGAAAAGAGATAAGCAAAGAAGAAGCTGAAAAACTATTCAAAGATAATCCGTACAAATTAGAACTGATAAATGACCTTGAAGGAACAATAAGCATATACAAGCAAGGTGATTTCTTTGACCTTTGCAGAGGACCTCACATACCAAATACAGGACTAATAAAAGCAGTAAAGCTTCTAAAAGTTTCAGGAGCTTATTGGAGGGGAGATGCTAAGAACAAACAACTGCAAAGAATATACGGGATAAGCTTCCCAACAAAAGAAGAATTAAACAAATACTTAGATATGAAAAGAGAAGCTGAGAAAAGAGACCATAGAAAAATAGGCAAAGAAATGGACTTGTTCAGCTTTCATGAGGAAGGACCCGGATTTCCATTTCTTCATCCGAAGGGAATGATAATATTCAATGAGCTTGTTAAGTATTGGAGAGAAATACACAGAGAGGACGGTTACAAAGAGATAAGAACTCCCATCATATTAAGCAAGGAACTATGGGTGAGAAGCGGACACTGGGACCATTACAAAAACAACATGTACTTCACAAAAATAGATAACAGAGAGTTTGCAATAAAGCCAATGAACTGCCCAGGAGGCATACTTGTTTACAAATCAAAAATAAGGAGCTATAAGGACTTCCCTCTCAAGATAGGAGAGATAGGACTTGTTCATAGGCATGAACTATCAGGAGTCCTCTATGGATTATTCAGGGTTAGAGAATTTACACAGGACGATGCCCACATATTTATAGAAGAATCACAGATAGAAGATGCTATTTTGGGAGTCATAAAACTCGTTGACAAGGTCTATAAAAAGTTCGGCTTTGAATATGAAGTTGAGTTAAGCACGAGGCCTGACGACTTTATGGGCTCAATTGAACTCTGGAACAAAGCAGAGGAGTCACTGAAAAACGCGCTGAACAAAGCAGGGTTGAAGTTCAAAATCAATGAGGGAGATGGGGCATTCTACGGTCCAAAAATTGACTTCCATATAAAGGACTGCATAGGCAGAACATGGCAATGTGCAACAATACAGCTTGACTTCC
>Ga0256842_1001731_pt1 | contig 16982 bp, 8 predicted proteins | sample 4559240metaG_FD_185973 | JGI IMG/M metagenome (GOLD analysis project Ga0256842, IMG submission 185973) | Hydrothermal vent microbial communities from Guaymas Basin, Mexico - 4559-240 | ecosystem: Environmental > Aquatic > Marine > Hydrothermal vents | place: Mexico: Guaymas Basin | collected...
TTTCATTGGCTATTCCTGCCAACTCCTTAAAATAATTGCGTAATGATTCTTTTTCCAATAAGTTTGATCCAAAGATATCGATTAGAACCTCTGGCTTTAAAAATGGTGAAAGTATTATGAATGTAAATAAGCATTTAGAACACTCACCACACCATATATTTTCTTTACTTCCTGCATTACAGCTTCTGAAGTCTGCAAAATACTTTCTGTTTTTAGCAAAAATAGAAGCTATTTGCAATTCACTTAATGGTCGTAGAAGTGAGAAGTATTTTATATCAGGAGTTATGGATTTTTCAATATAATTTCTAAAATCAGATTCAAATTCCAATGATTTAGAATACTGATGATTGATATTAGTACCAGGAATTGTAGGTTCGTTTGCACTAGCCTCATTTGAAAGTGCAATATATTTTTTACCAGCAATACCTGCAGACAATACACTAATAAATGCTAATAATGCTGAAAAAGGAGTATGTCCATTAAGAAAACCTTTAGCATTAAGGTCAAGGAGTTTTGTATCTAAGAAACGCTTTACTACAATAGTACGTCGCATATCCAAACCACCTATATCAGCTGTGGCTTTGCTTGCTCCACGAGGATTCATTATCAGGGCAAGGTTTTCGCCCTTTTCCTTAAGTAGCTCAAGACTAACAACGCTGTCTTTACCACCACCAACAGGAATAATACTTGAATCATCAACCTCAATATGTTCTGGTTTAAGATTTCGCGCTTCAGTATTTGGAATAAGATTCATAAAATTTTCCTCAGTAGCATCTATACCATTGAGAAAAAAGAATTCGCCTAATCCATTGAAATATATCTTTTTCCAAAAAGCTAACTGCTCTTCATCAAGATTATAGGGTAGTATATAAACGTTAGTTGGGCATATGGATTTCCAGTAGCTAATAAGCTCTACCATTCCTATATTAAATACCATTTGGCTAAGAAAGGATGTGGAAACTCGCGTGAAATCAACGAAGATATTATTGGGTATCATTAATTTAGGATTAAATTGTATAAAGTCGTCAACCTCAAAGTCAAACTCCATATACAATCCACCTTCTTTAATCTTATATTCGTATGTTTTGTATGTAAAACTTTTATATGTCTTACGTAATTCTATATATTTTTCTTTAATATTCTCTTCGTTCATAATATCGTTGATATTTAGAACAAAAATATAGAAATAAAGCTTTGAATTTATAAAAAATACAATAAAAAAAAGGCTCGCATAAAATACAAGCCTTTTTTGTTATAAGTTTATAATAGTGAAAGGAGAAGCCTGCCGGCAGGCTTCTCCTTTATTATTATCCACATTTAGAATAACCACAGTCGTTACAACATAGGCAACCCTCTTTATAAACAAGACCTTCAGAACCACACTCTGGGCATTTCTGCGCCTTGGCAGCTTTTGCTCCATCAGGAATAAATTTCTTAAGAGCACGTACGATACCAGTTTTCCATGTATTTATAGTTTCTGTTTCAAAGCTCAGTGAGCTAACCACATCAACTACAAATGGTAATGGCATTCCGTGACGAAGGATTCCTGAAATTAGTTTTGCATAATTCCAATACTCTTTATCAAAAGTACGCGATAAACCTCGGTATACTTGCATATATCCATCTTTATCCTCATACTCAAGATCGTAACGAGTTTTTCCTTTTTCTGTTTTACTTTTTACAATACTAGCCTCTTCAACATAGTTTGCAACGAAGAAATCCTCAGCTTTTCCACTAAATATTTCGTAAGGACGCCCTTTAAGGATTCCTACAACAGCAACCCACTTCTCTTTATTATTTTGGAAACGGATAATACTTGCCTCTAGCACATTAGGACGTGGTGGAGCAAGAGTTTCTTTAAACTCTTCGTTTACCTCTTCTTTTTCGTCGGTATTACTAATTAATACTCCCGAGCGAGAGCCATCACGATATACAGTCATGCCTTTACAGCCCGACTTCCATGCCTCTTCATAAATATGTCCAATTAATTCTTCTTTAGCATCATTAGGAACATTTACCGTTACCGAGATTGAGTGATCCACCCATTTCTGAACTGCTCCTTGCATTCTAACCTTCTGAACCCAATCAACATCATTAGCCATTGCACCATGATATGGCGATTTTGCAATTAAGTTATTAAGCTGCTCTTCGTTATATTGTTTTACTTCTTTAATATCGTATCCATTAGCAGTTAGCCATGTTTCAAATTTGTGGTGGAATACCACGAACTCTTCCCAGCTATCTCCTACTTCATCAACAAAAGCAATGTTTGTAGCTTTATCATTAGGGTTCACCTTACGACGACGCTTATAACTAGCCATAAATACTGGCTCAATTCCTGATGAAGTTTGCGCCATCATACTTGTAGTACCTGTTGGCGCAATAGTTAATAGAGAGATATTTCTTCTACCATATTTTTTCATCTTAGCTTCTAAACCTTCCGAAGCATCAAAAATACGGCGCATAAATGGATTGTCAATCTCACGCTTATGATCATAAATAGGGAATGAACCTCTATCTTTAGCTAAATTTACTGAAGACTTATATGCTTCAATAGCCAATAGTTTATGAACATCTACAGAGAAATTTGTAGCATCTTCAGTACCATATTTTAAGCCTAAAGCAGCTAACATATCTCCTTCAGCCGTTATACCAATTCCTGTACGTCTTCCTTCTTCAGTTTTCTTACGGATATTTTCCCAAAGCTCTCTTTCTACTCTTTTTACTGATTCTAATTCAGGATCTAGAGCAATTTTATTTAATATCCCATCAATTTTTTCTTGCTCTAAATCAATAATATCATCCATTATACGTTGAGCAATATGCACATGCTTAGCAAATAACTTAGCATTGAAACGAGCTTTATCGGTAAATGGATTTTCTACATAACCATAAAGGTTGATTGCCAATAATCTACAGCTATCATAAGCACATAAAGGAATCTCACCACAAGGGTTAGTAGAAACAGTTTCGAAACCTAGGTCGGCATAGGAATCAGCCACAGACTCTCTAATTACTGTATCCCAGAATAAGATACCTGGCTCAGCAGATTTCCATGCATTATGTACAATTTTGTTCCATAATTTGCGAGCATCAATCTGCTTGCTATATTTAGGATTTTCAGCCTCTACAGGGTATTGTTGGGTAAATTCTGTTCCATTAATTACAGCACGCATAAAATCATCAGTCATTTTAACTGATACATTTGCGCCAGTAACTTTAGTGCTATCCATTTTTGCATCAATAAACTCTTCTGAATCTGGGTGCTTAATAGAAATACTTAGCATAAGAGCGCCACGTCTACCATCTTGAGCTACCTCGCGAGTAGAGTTTGAATAACGCTCCATAAAAGGAACAATTCCTGTAGATGTAAGAGCACTATTCTTAACAGGGCTACCTTTAGGACGTATTCCACTTAAATCGTGACCTACTCCACCACGGCGCTTCATCAATTGAACCTGCTCTTGGTCAGTTTTCATAATACCACCATAGGAATCTGAAGTACCTTCATTACCAATTACAAAGCAATTAGACAAACTACCAACTTGTAGTCTATTTCCAATACCTGCCATAGGGCTACCTTGCGGAATAATGTGAGTAAAACCTTCTAATACGCTAAACAGCTCTTCCTCAGACATAGGATTATCGTATTTTTGTTCAATACGAGCCAATTCCTTGGCAATACGGCGGTGCATATCATTAGGATTTTGTTCGTATAAGTTCCCATCACTGTCCTTTAGGGAATACTTATTTATCCATACACTAGCCGCTAGCTCATCGCCTTTAAAGTACTCCGTACTTGATGCCAATGCTTCTTCATAAGTGTAGGTTTGAGTTTTAGTGGCCTTCTTTTCCACTTCTACCTCGTCAAAGTTAATCTGCATTTCTTCTCTTTTTTTTACTAATTTTTTTATATATATTTCTTCTCCACCTTTTTCTGTACTTTTATTAATTTCGTCATCATTAGTTTTTCCGAGAGCATTTCTCTCTAAGTCAGCAAAAAGGTCTAATTCTTTCATTATTTAAAATATTTCGTGTTATAATTAATTGAATTTTAGCGCTTTCAAAAAGCATATTAATCCGTAATAAGCATGTACGAAGATAGTACAAGATTTTGCATATTTTCGATAATTGTTATTAACAAATGAACTAAGTTTTAAACAATAATTATTCTAAAGTAAAACAGTTTTGACTAAAACACGATTTTATAAATATCTTATATTCATTATATTACAGAAACAAAAAACAACTTTGCTTCAAACTCGTTTTTTTTGTCAATCCTATGATTGCTAAGGAAATCAAGCCTATTTTTCACTCATTTTTGCAGAAAATTTCAATGCTAAAAATTGTGTATTATTAAATTTTTAATATTCAAAAAAGCAGCAAATTTGCAGCTTAATAAATAAAAAAAATAAATATGTTATTATTTTTATTTAGACCACAAGTTTTTATAATAATATAGGTCTTACTACCAAATATTATACACATACTTTATACATATAAACATGAATATATTAATACAAAAGTCTAGAAAAAGTAATTTGAAATCTATTATACTTATTTCAATATTCGCCTTAAGTACATTAATAATTAATGCACAAGGAGGACGACCTGGGAATATGTCACCCTCACAAGGACCAAAATCTGGAGTGGCAGGAATAATTATTGACAAACAAAGTAAACACCCTATTCCCTATTCTACCATAGTATTATATAATCAGCTTGATTCGTCAATGGTTTCAGGAACTATTGCCGATGAAAATGGACATTTTATGATTAAAGCTAAAGGTGGCAACTACTATCTCGACATTAATTTTATGGGATACGAAAAAGTTAGAAAAGAAAATATCAGCATTAATAAGAATACTTCTTTTATTAAACTTGGCAAAATAGGACTCTCAAAAGCCCAAGCCGAACTTAAAGGTGTGGAAATTGTTGGTTCACAGTCTTATGTCGATTACAAAATTGACCGCAAGGTAATAAACGTAAGCCGCGACCTTGCATCCACTGGCTCATCTGCTGTGGAAGCTCTTCAAAACGTACCTTCTGTTACAGTAGACATAGAAGGTAATGTGGAGCTAAGAGGTAGCAGTAATTTTACTGTACTAATCAACGGCAAGCCTTCTCCTCTTTCGGGTGGTGATGCTTTGGAACAAATTCCTAGCTCTGCTATCAAGAATATTGAGATTATCACCAATCCGTCGGCCAAATACGATCCAGATGGCATGACAGGAATCATAAACGTTATTCTTAAGGACAACGTAAAACAAGGGCTCAACGGTATTGTGGAAGCTAGCGCAGCATCTTTCGATAGTTATGGTTTTAACACAACACTAAACTATAGAAAAGAAAAATGGAATTATTATGGTGGTGTGGATTTAAGAACAAGAAATAGACCAGGCGATGGAAGTAGCGATATGAAAAACTTCGCAAATCCTGATACTCTGTTTTATCGTAATTCTGATTTAGATCGATTAAGATACCGCAATAACTATACATTTAAAGCTGGTATTGATTATTTTGCCAACGATAGAAACTCATTTGGCATTGAAGGCGCATATGGAATCAATAATAGAGGTAAGGACTATTTTAGTAGAATAACCGAGTACTACGAGCCTAGCATTGACCCTACAATATATAATACTAGCCATAATACTGGTGGCAGGGAGTCGCATTTTCTAAAAATGAACCTTAGCTGGCAGCATAAGTTTAAAAGCAAAGGCGATAAGCTTGATGTACTAGCATTTATAAATAAGAGCGATTATTATAAAGACGAATACCAAAAAGAGGAATTCTCGGATGAGGACTGGACTCCAGAACTTGAAATTAAGCAATGGATAAATACCAATGACGATAATAGAAATATAGATTTCAGGCTTAAGGCTGATTATACTAAAATGCTAAGCAATAACCGTAAATTTGAGGCAGGAATCCAATCTCGTAATTATCGAGAGAATTCAACTTTTGTTTATCATAATTATGATACCATTAAAAACGATTGGGAGATATTACCTCAAAATGGAAATACACTTATATTCAATAGAGATATATTCTCAATTTATTCTACCTACGGTGGCACTATCAATAACTTTGGTTATCAACTAGGGCTAAGAGGAGAATATACCAACCGCCTTATTGAAAGTATTGAAGGAAATAAAGGATCCAAAATAAATCGTTTCGATTTTTTCCCAACTATACATTTATCACAAAAAATAAACGACAAAAACTCTGTAATGGCAAGCTATAGCCGTCGTATCGACAGACCTGGAGGATGGGAATTAGGCCCAAATCCAATGTATATTTCAAGTACTTTCATTAGAATTGGTAATCCCGAGTTAGAGCCAGAATATACTGATAGCTATGAAATTAGCTACCAAACTAATTTTGCTAAGTCTTTTATTTCTCTTGAAGGATATTATAGAACAACCAAGAATAAAATTTCTAGAATTCAGGAAATGGATCCAGTTACATATATTACAGTAATGACATTTGCCAACCTAGACCGTGACCATAGTGCAGGAATGGAAGCCATGGCTAACCTACAATTGGCTAAATGGGTACGACTTAATATGAGTGGAAATTATTATTTCTACAAACTAATTGGAAATATATCTAGCGGTACTGTTGATACCGAAAGCTGGAATTATGACGTAAGAGGTAATGTAAACCTTATGATTACTCCATTGATGCGACTACAGCTTACAACTTTCTATAGAGGCCCTTCTGTAACGGCTCAAGGTGAGTTTGCTTCGTTTTATATGTTTAACTCAGCATTGAGATATGATTTTTTCAAGCATAAATTGGCTGTCACATTCAAAGTAAATAATATTACAAACTCTATGCAGCATGCTTTTACAACTAATACAGGCACATTCAATACCGACAATATTTTTAGTGTAACAGGGCCTACATTTAGCCTAACTGCTACCTACAAAATCAATAACTACAAACAACAACGCAAACCAACTTTGGATGATAGAGATGGCGAAGGCGGCGGAGATATTTAATTGTTAATGGTTACTTGGCTGTAGTTCGGGGTTCTTTGTTCTTTGTTCGAAGGCTTGGGGTTGTTCAAGGTTCAAAGTTCAATGTTGACCCACTTTAGCCTTATTCTTAATTATACAATGATTTAATGGTTCAATTATACAATGTGCTATTAAATCATTTGTTATTTGGGGTTGTTCAAGGATTAATGGTTAATTGTTTGAAGGGATTGAAGGGATTGAAGGGGTTGAAGGTTTAATTACTAATTCGTAATTCCTAATTATTAAGTCCTCTATCCTAGTCTTCTATCCTTATTTTCAAAGTTCAATATTGTCTTACTTTTCACTTTAGCCTTTGAGTTTTAGCCTTTAGCCTTATTATTAATGGTACAATGATTCAATTATATAATACATTACATCATTATACAATTAAATCATTACACCATTAATTCTTAATTCCTAATTCTCAATTCTGAACTCCTTTTTCTTCTCCTTTTTCCCTGCCTACCGGCAGGCAGGCTCCCGATTCCTATCGGGGTCCTTTTTCCTTTAAACGTACCTAAGCCTTACCTTCTTTTTCTTAAGGCGGCTGTTGTTGAGTTTATTTATTATTTCCATTACTTCGGAGCTTTTAACAGCCACAAAAGCACAATCTTCTTTTAGCTCAATCAGTCCTAGTTGGTCTTTTGACAAACCTCCTTGCTTAAAGAAAAGTCCTGCAATATCTCCTTTACTGATTTTATCTCTACGACCACCCGAAACAAATATGGTTGTCCATTCGTTATCTTCTTTATTATCAACAGACTCAATATCTTCAATGGATATTATATGAGGATTTAGTTTATCTATAAATTCTGGTAAATATTCATCCTTATATTTAAGAATATATGCTGTTCCATCGCTATGCATACGTGCTGTACGCCCATTACGATGAGTAAATTCATTCAAGCGTGTAGGCAAATGATAATGAATAATAAATTTTATTTCGGGCACATCAATTCCCCTTGCGGCCAAATCGGTAGACAATAAAAGCTGATGCGACGAGTTTCTGAAACGAATTAATGCCTGTTCCCTATCCTTTTGCTCCATTCCACCATAAAAACAAGCATGATTAATATCTATATCATTCAAATACTCACTTACCCTATCAATGGAATCCTTAAAGTTACAGAATATAATTCCTGGTTGATTTCCTAGTTTATTTAATAATTCGCCTAAAGATTCAAGTTTATCTTTCATTGGCGAATTCACCACTTTAAGACTCAGTTTAGGACTTTCGTCAGTAAGGTAGTTGATTTCGAAAACATCGTTAATACCTACAAACTTAGGAATACTAACATTAAACGTTGCTGAAGTAAGAATCTTCTTTTTTATGCTTGGCAATGAGCCTATTATATCGCGCATTTCGTCTTCAAATCCTACTTCTAAGGATTTATCGAACTCATCGAGCACAAGCATCTCTATACTTTCGGTTTCGAATGTACGCCTACGAATATGGTCAGCCACACGTCCGGGAGTTCCCACAAGTATTGCAGGGCTATGTTTTAGATTTATCTTATCCTTTGAAAACGATCTTCCGCCATATACAGCATTAGATTTAAAACCAGAGCCAATCTCACGAATTACATTATCTATCTGAATTGCCAATTCGCGTGAAGGAACCAATATCAAAGCTTGAACGCCTTGCATATCGCTATTAAGTTCCGCTATTAATGGTAGCAAGAAAGCCAAAGTTTTACCTGTCCCTGTTGGAGATAGTAAAATCACTTCTGACTGTGCATGTATTTGATATTGAGCCTCTTCTTGCATCGCATTAAGCTTCTCAATTTTAAGCTTCTGGAGGATTTCTTTCTGATTTTTTACTGTATTTGCCATTATGCAAAAGTAGTTTTATTTAATGGTTAATTTTTAATGTTAAATAATTAATTGTTAATTTGCTAAAGTGCTAAATAATTAAAGTGTTAAATTATATAATAATACAATGGTTTAATTATACAATGCACCATTAAATCATTATACCATTAGAAAAATTCCTTTAATTTGCATTTTATTATAAACAACAAAATAGACCAGTGTTTTTCAACTCCATAGATTTTGCAATATTTTTACCAATAGTATTCTTACTATACTGGTTTGCAACTAATTATAATCTAAAATTACAGAATTTCCTTATTGTAATTGCTAGTTACATATTCTATGGTTGGTGGGATTGGCGCTTTCTTTCGTTAATAATATTCAGCACAATAATAGACTTTAGCATAGGAAAAAAGCTACTCAATGAAGAAAATCAGAAATACCGAATGGTTCTTTTATGGACAAGCATAATAATAAACCTAGGTTTTCTTGGCTTCTTCAAATACTATAATTTCTTTGTTGACAATTTTATTACAGCATTCAAATTTTTCGGTAATAATATAAATGTCAATACATTAAACATTATTCTACCCGTAGGAATAAGCTTCTACACTTTCCAAACCCTAAGTTACTCCATTGATGTATACAAGCGCAAGCTTGAGCCTACAAAAGATATTATTGCATTTGCAGCATTTGTAAGTTTCTTTCCGCAATTGGTAGCAGGACCAATCGAAAGAGCCACTAACCTACTCCCACAGTTTCAGAAGAAAAGAGAATTTGATTATACAAATGCCGTTGATGGACTTAAGCAAATGCTTTGGGGATTTTTCAAAAAGATTGTTATTGCTGATAATGCAGCACAAATTGCCAACGAAATATTCAATAATTCGGCAGACTATTCAGGAAGCACTTTGATAGTAGGAGCAATTTTCTTCACCTTTCAGATTTATGGCGATTTCTCAGGATATTCTGATATAGCCATTGGCACATCACGTTTGTTTGGTTTCAATCTTAAGCAAAACTTTGCTTTTCCATACTTCTCTAGAGACATTGCCGAGTTTTGGCGCAGATGGCATATATCACTTTCAACATGGTTTAGAGACTACCTATACATACCTTTGGGAGGCAGCAAAGGTGGCACAGCAATGAAAATAAGAAACACCTTCATAATATTTATCGTTAGTGGATTTTGGCATGGTGCCAACTGGACTTTTATTGTCTGGGGAGCTTTAAACGCACTATACTTTCTCCCTCTTATGCTCACCAATAATAATAGAAAAAATACCGATATTATAGCCCAAGGTAAACTATTTGCCTCTATTACTGATATCTTTAAGGTACTTATAACATTCGGCCTTACAGTTTTTGCATGGATATTTTTTAGAGCCGAAAATATGGGTCATGCTATGGATATTATTACTGAAATATTTTCTAGCTCTGTATTATCAATCCCTAGTTTTATAGGCAAGCAACTAGCAACAATGACTTTTCTGCTAATAGTATTCTTTATGATAATTGAATGGATCGGCAGAGAACAGCAATATGCAATTGCAATTATTGGTAGCAAATGGAAAAGAACCTACCGTTGGATATGGTATTCATTAATAATATTCCTCATAGGTTTCTATATGCAATCCACCGAAACTGCATTTATTTATTTTCAATTCTAAGCGCCTTATGACTGATATAAAACGACTTACACTAAATATAGCCATATTTTTACCCTTTGCAATAATCATTTATTTTGCAATGGTAATTATTGCTGCACATTTTCCAGAGTCATTTATGAAGCAAAACCTAAAATATATTCCTGGTCCAATGGGCGATATGTTTTACCGAACAAATGAGGCCAGAATCACAAAAGATGTGGATATACTTTTCTTAGGCTCTTCGCATGCATACCGAGGTTTTGATACTCGTATTTTTAAGATAAAAGGATATAAAACATTTAATCTTGGATCTAGCAGCCAAACACCTTTACAAACTAATGTGTTATTAAATCGGTATTTAGAGCAACTAAATCCTAAATTAGTAATTTTTGAAGTATCGCCATTAATAATGAATAGCGATGGAATAGAATCTACTCTTGATTTAATAAAAAATGATAAGAATGATATCTATACATTTACTAATTTGATTGATTTTAGCAATGCATCAACCTTTAACACTGCTATTTACGGATTTTATATGGATTTATTCAAAAACTATAAACCTATTACAGATAGTATTAGACTGAGCAATGATTTATACATATCGGGGGGCTTTGTTCAGCGAGATATGAGCTATTATAAAGCTGAAATAATTGATAAACAAGCAATAAACATCAATCCTATTCAAATTGATATGCTTGATAAAATTATTGAAAGATTGAAGAAAAAGGATATTAAGCTAATTTTATTACAAACACCTATAACAAAAAGCCTATACAACTCATATACTGATATTTATAAATTTGATTCCATAATGAATTCAAAGGCAGAATACTATAATTTTAATAAAATAGTTGATCTAAATGATAGCATACACTTTTATGATTCCGATCATATGAACCAGAATGGTGTAGAAGTTTTTGATAAGGAGATTATGAAATTATTAATGGTTAATGGGTTAAATTGATGAATTATTAAATTGTCAAAATGCTATAGTGTTAATTGGTTGAAAGGGTTGAATTGTTAAATTACTAATTCCTCATTCGTAATTCTTAATTCGTAATTCCTCTATCCTACCGATTCCTATCGGGGTCCTCTATCCTCTATCTATCCCTCAACAACCTCACTAAGCTCCAACCAGCGCATTTCCATTTCATCAAGTTTATCATTAGTTTCGTTTAACTCCAAGCCCCAATCCTTGAAATCATCAGCACTACCCTGTCCTGCGCTCAATAGCTCCGTAATTTCTTCCTTACGATTTGATAAGGTTTCAATATCTTCACTAAGCTTCTCAAATTCCTTCTTTTCTTTAAAAGTGGCCTTTTTCTTCTTTATAGGAGCATCTTTAGTAGGGATAGCAGCTTGTTTCTCTTCTCTCTCTACTTTTCGTTGCTGTTTTTCCTTTAACTTCTTCAAAGCCCTATACTCACTATAGTTCGAATGATAATCCTTAACCTCACCATTACCTTCAAAAACGAATAAATGATCAACCACGGAGTCCAAAAAGGCTCTGTCGTGAGTTGTTACCATTAGGCAGCCCGGATAATTCAAAAGGAATTCCTCCAACACATTCAATGTATCAATATCCAAATCATTGGTAGGCTCATCCAGAATTAAGAAATTGGGATTATTGATAAATACCAACATAAGCTGCAAACGACGCTTTTCGCCACCACTAAGGTTGCGATAATAATTATGCTGAGTGCTATAATCAAAATTGAAATAATGTAAGAATTGTGCTGCCGACAAAGTTGAGCTAGTTCCAAAAGGAATTTCATCTGCAACATCTTTTACAATATCTATTAACCGTTTATCTTCTTTTATAGATAATCCAGCCTGAGTAAAATAGCCAAAAACCATAGTTTGCCCTTTTACGATGCTTCCTTTATCCGGTTTTAGGTTTCCCATTATCAAATTAAAGAAGGTAGATTTACCAGCACCATTTGGACCAACAACACCAATTCTTTCGCCCTTCACAAAGGTATGAGAGAAGTTTTTTATGATTAGATTCTCATCAAAGGATTTATTTATACTATTGACTTCCAATATCTTATTACCTATACGCGAAACCTTTACTTTAAACTCTTTTACTTCCTCCCTTTTCACTTTCTGAGCTCTTTTTTCAAGATCATAAAACGCATCAATACGAGCTTTTGATTTTGTAGTTCGAGCTTTTGGCATACGCCTCATCCACTCCTGCTCTTTGCGCATTAGGTTCTGAGCTTTTTCCTGTTCGGCTATTTCTATGGCAATTTTCTCCGCCTTTTTCTCCACATAATAATCGTAATTTCCACGATAATGATATATGCCATTATACTCCAATTCGTAAATCTCATCGCAAACACTATCCAAGAAATACCTATCGTGAGTAACAATAAGCATACTAAGCTTTTGCGATTTAAGAAAACGCTCAAGCCACTCAATCATATCAATATCGAGGTGATTCGTAGGCTCATCCAATAAAAGCAGGTCTACATCCTCAATAAGGCTCTTAGCCAAAGCCAATTTCCTCCTCTGCCCACCCGAAAGGGTTTGCACTTTCTGATTTAGGTCCGCTATTTGAAGTTTTGTAAGAATTTCCTTAATCTTATTCTCATAATCCCAAGCATTCTTAATATCCATTGCTGCCATAGCATCTTGAAGCGCATTCTGAGCATCTTCACTATTATCAGTAGCCATTAGCTCTAATGCATCCTCATAAGCCTTTATGATGGTAAAAAATTCATTTCTGCTATCGAGTACTGCTTCAAAAATAGTATGTTCTAGGTTAAAAATAGGATTTTGCGCCAAATAGGCAACCTTAATACCTTTATTTATAACAACTTCGCCCTCATCCTGAATATCCTTACCCATTATGATATTAAGCATGGAGGTTTTACCCATTCCATTTTGAGCGATAAGAGCAACTTTCTGCCCTTGATTTATTCCAAAGCTCACATTATGAAATAGTTGCTTCTCACCATATGCTTTTGATAGGTTATTTACTTGGAGTAAGTTCATACTTTAATGTTGAATCGCCTGCCTGTCGGCAAGGCTGGTTGAATTGTTTATTTGTTGAGTTGGCAGTACGCAGTTGGCATTGCAGTAGGCAGTACTCAGTTGGCAGTCAGATTAAAGACTGAAGACTGCTTACTGAAGACTGCTTACTGAAGACTGTAGACTGTAAACTGTAGACTGTAGACTGTAGACTGTAGACTTACAACTTAGTTTCCACAATAGCAAGAACCTCTTTCTCAAGGAATGCAGCGCGGTTTTCGATATCCTTAGCTTCTACCAATAAAGCATCAGCTACAGTTCTATCTTTTAAATCTTTAGCATTGATTCTAACATTAAGGTGAGCACCTCTAACACCAGCCATTGCTGCCAAAGCACCAACACCTGCATCTGTTACAGAATTTGGATTACCAGTTTCGGCCATAGCCTTTGAAACCTCCATTGACTCATAGCAAAGGCGCATAACCTTCAATGGCACCTCAGTAGCATATTTTGTAGCATCCTGAATTGCTTGCATACGAGTTTCCTTATCAGCATCAGTCTTTTTAGGTAAACCAAACGCATCCATAATTTTATTGAAAGCATTAGTATCTTCATCCACCATCTTCAATAAAGAATCGTGGTAGAATTTACCTTTTTCAGCAACATCAGAGAACTCTTCGCATCGGTCATCCCAACCTCTTTTATGAGAAGAAAGGTTAGCAACCATAGTTCCCAAGGCAGCTCCCATAGAACCCATATAAGCAGAAATAGACCCACCACCTGGAGCAGGAGATTCAGAAGCTGTTTCATGAACAAATTCTGTTAAATTCATATCAATCAGCTGCTTCTGTTTATCAGCCTCAAGTATATATTCAACTATCTTTTTCTCTGGATCGAAAGGATAAAGCTCATCTAAGCCAAGCGACTTAACAGCGATTTTAATAATTTCTTTATCAGAAATACCTGTAGAGCGATTCTGTAATTTAAGATAATGACGACCAGCATCAAGTATAGCTTTCAAAGGCACAACACCAACAAGTTCTGAACCTGTAACACGCATTCCACGAGCAGCAGCCTTAGCGCTAACTTCATCAAATGCCTTATGAATTGGAGTTTCTTCAATATTGGTCATATTCATAGAAATTTGGGCAATACCAAACTCATCAATAAACCAACCAATAGCCTTAGTATGCTTCAAAGTACCAGGAATCATTACTGGTTTACCATTCTCATCCTTTACTATTTTACCAGTAACACCATCGCCATCACGCTTAGTACGACCACGTTCACGAACATCAAAAGCTACAGCATTAGCACGGCGAGTAGATGTTGTATTTAGGTTATAATTGATAGCAACCAAGAAGTTACGCGCACTAACAGCAGTAACACCACTCATAGCCACTTTATCAGTAAACTCCGCAGGACCATAATCAGGACGCCATTGCTCTGTACCAATTCGCTCAGCTACAGCCTCATATTCACCAGCACGACAATTAGCCAAATTGCGACGCTCTTCGTTTTTAGCAGCATTTTCGTAACAATAGATCGGAATTTCGAGCTCCTCTCCTATTCTCTTTGCCAATTTATGAGCAAATACTATGGTTTCTTCCATGGTAATATTTGCCACAGGCACCAATGGACATACATCAGTTGCGCCAAAGCGAGGGTGAGCTCCACTATGTCCACGCATATCAATTAGCTCTTGAGCTTTCTTCACTGCCTGAAAAGCAGCCTCTAAAACCTCATCTGGAGTTCCTACCATTGTTACCACAGTACGATTTGTTGCAGCCCCTGGATCAACATCCACAAGCTTTACTCCGTCAATTTTTTCTATCTCTGCTGTGATTTGATTTATCACATTCATATCGCGACCTTCACTAAAGTTAGGTACGCATTCTATTAGTTGTTGCATCCTTGTATATGTTTATTCGCCTGCCTTGCGGCAGACAGGTTTATTTGTTTAATAGTTTATTTGAAAGCATAATTAATCATTAAAAATTAATCATTAATAACTACCCCATTCAATATCATTATATCCACTTTATTATCGCCATAGGAGTATGTCCAATAGTGATAAGTAGGCATTTCTTTAGTAATAATCAGATTAGCTCTTTTGCCAACAGTAATACTTCCAAGCTCTTTATTCACACCCATTGCATAGGCTGAATTAATTGTAGTAGAATGAATTACCTCTTGAGAAAGCATTTTGAACATAACCGAGCCCATAGCCGCAATCAGCTGCATATTGCCCGAAGGTGAAGAACCTGGATTAAAGTCACTAGCCAAAGCCACAGGCAATCCTGCCGATATCATATTACGTACAGGAGCATGCACCATTCCTAAGAAAAAAGCCGCACCTGGCAATAATGTTGGCATTGTTTTGGAGGCTAAAAGAGCTTTAATCTCCTCATCACCAGTAAATTCAAGATGATCTACCGAAAGAGCATTATATTTAACTCCAACCTGAATACCTCCACTATAGTCAAGCTCGTTGGCATGAATTTTAGGAATCATTCCATATTTAGTTGCCGCATTAAGGATTCTATCAGTTTCGTCAACAGTGAAGAAGCCCTTATCACAGAATACATCCACATAGTCAGCAAGCTTCTGCTCTCCCACCTTTGGAATCATCTCATTTACAACCAAATCCACATAATCACTTTGTCTACCTCTATAATCAGAAGCAACAGCATGCGCCCCTAGGAAAGTTGATTTTATGGTTATTGGAGTTTCTTCTTTGAGTCGTTTTATAACTCTGAGCATCTTAAGCTCGCTTTCAACAGATAAGCCATAGCCACTCTTAATCTCCACAGCACCAGTTCCCATAGAAATAATATCATTAATTCGCTTCAACGACTGCTGATAAAGCGATTCCTCACTAGCCTCAGCAATTCGTTTGGCAGAATTAAGAATACCACCACCACGAGCAGCAATCTCTTCATACGAGAGACCTTTGATTTTATCGATATATTCAACCTCACGGCTTCCATCATAAACCAAATGAGTATGAGAATCAGCAAAAGCTGGAAAAACCATTTTCCCCTTTGCATCTATCACTTTGTCGATATTAGAATTTAAAGCCTCGTTTTGCAAATTAGCCATTGGCCCATATGCTGCAATTTTTTCTCCATCAACAATTAAGTAAGCATTCTCAATTGTTTTTAACTCAGACATATCTTTACCACTAGTATATAGTCGATTATCATCAATTATCTGAACTAATTCTTTTATATTATTTATTAATAATTTCATCTTCAAATAGATTTATTTTCGCAAGCAAATATAGTTAATTTCTTAGAAAATAGTTATGCTAATTTAGTAAGCTTTTATTGGTAAATAATCAGTTGATTTAAAAACAAATGTTAATTGTTAATGGTTAATTATTAATGGGCTGTGGTTCGGAGGTTGATGGTTCTTTGTTCGAAGGTTTGGGCTTGTTCAATTATTAATTCTTAATTCCCCATTCACCTTTTTCCTTTTACACTTTAGCCTTTAGCCTTTAGCCTTTAGCCTTTAGCCT
>Ga0256842_1001732_pt1 | contig 16980 bp, 14 predicted proteins | sample 4559240metaG_FD_185973 | JGI IMG/M metagenome (GOLD analysis project Ga0256842, IMG submission 185973) | Hydrothermal vent microbial communities from Guaymas Basin, Mexico - 4559-240 | ecosystem: Environmental > Aquatic > Marine > Hydrothermal vents | place: Mexico: Guaymas Basin | collected...
CCGTCCAAGAATCTTTCGAACTCCTCTTTTATCTCTTCATCGGTAACTTTTATGTTTTGCTTTTTTATTATATCACGCAAAATCAAGTCTTTCTTTATATCTTTTATAACGGATTTTTTCACTTCCTCCTTAAACTCGTCAAGCGTTTTTCCCTCGGATTTTAAGATATCCTCCATACGCACTCCGTATTTCATATATCTATTTTCGAGATCTTTTATCCTACTATCCGTTTCTTCATTGATAAGCTTCTCAGGGAGTTCTGTTTCAAGTTTGTCGGCAAGGATGGAAAGCGCTTCGTTCCCTTTCTCTTCTTCCAATTGAAGTTTCCTGTTTTTGAGTGCCTCCTCCTCAATACTCTTCTTCATATCTTCAAGGCTTTCGAAACCCGCATCTTTTGCAAGATTGTCATCAATTTCGGGAACGTTCTTTTCCTTTACTGCAACAATTCTTACGGAAACAGTCATATTCTCGGACTTTACCTCAAATTCGTCACCGGCTTTCTTGCCTACAACCTGTTCGTCAAAATCACCGACAAATTGCTTTTTGCCCACTTCCACGGAAACATTTTTCCAATCCGCATTCTTAACATTTTGTATCTTGTATTCCACATCTACGAGGTCGCCTTCTTTCACTTCTCTTTCAACGGGTTTAATCTCGGTAAATGTATTTTGAAGGTCTTTTAATTTTTTCTCTACTTCTTTATCTATACCGCTTTTGTCAAACTTGATTTCTATTTTTTCGGGAATTTCGACATCCACCTCAGGCAAAAATTCCACCGTAAAGGTCAAAACAAGCCCGTTTTCATCGACTTTTTCAAGTTTTACGTCGGGACGAGAAGCAGGATCTATATTTTCTTTTTCGAGTACTTCTTCCAAATCTTTTCTCATCAAGAAATCAATTGCATCTTCAAGCAGCCTACCCTCGCCCACAAAAGGCGCACCGATTTCATAAGGTGCTTTGCCTTTTCTAAACCCGGGTACTCTCACCTTATTCGAGAGTTCCTTGTATGCTTTTCTTTTTGCTTCCTCTATTTCGCTTTTATCGTTTCGAGTTTCAAAAACGATTTTTGTGTTTGTTTTTTCTTTAATTTTGTATTCCATTTCCTAACTCCTTTCAATATAAAAATGGTGCGAAGGGCGGGACTTGAACCCGCATGGGTTTCCCCACTGGATCCTAAGTCCAGCGCGTCTTCCAATTCCGCCACCCTCGCACTTTCCTCAAAGTTCTCTCCATAAAAAATGGTGGGTCCTGCGGGACTCGAACCCGCAACCCACGGATTAAGAGTCCGTTGCTCTACCAATTGAGCCAAGGACCCACCTGTAATAAAACGTGGCGCGCCTAGCAGGAGTCGAACCCGCAACCAACGGATCCGAAGTCCGCCGCTCTATCCATTGAGCTATAGGCGCTTCCCTTCTTCGTCTGGTGCGCCCAACAGGATTTGAACCTGTGGCCTGCGGATTAGGAATCCGCCGCTCTATCCTACTGAGCTATGGGCGCAAATGCCAGTCCCTTTACCCTTGGGGTGGGTGAGGAGACTCGAACTCCCAACAACCGGATCCACAGTCCGGTACTCTAACCGTTGAGCTACACCCACCACCTAAAAAATGGCGCGCCCAGCCGGATTCGAACCAGCGACCGACGGATTAGAAATCCGTTGCTCTATCCTGCTGAGCTATGGGCGCAGCCGTCTCTTCTGGTCGGGGCGAGAGGATTTGAACCTCCGATCTCATGGTCCCAAACCATGCGCGTTGCCAAACTACGCCACACCCCGCACAAAGATATTTTATAGATAACTGCCAAAAAATCAATACCAAAAACAAAATATCCGAAAATTTTATTAAAAATGCTTGTTTTCCACGCAATTTCGTATATAAATAATAAAACACGGGAGGTAAAAGATGGCGAGCAATTTTGATAAAATGATAAATCGGAAAGGAACGGGCTCCATAAAATGGGATGCGGTAAAAGAGGTTTTTGGCACGGAAGATATTTTACCTATGTGGGTGGCGGATATGGATTTTCCCGTTGCTCAGGAAATCACGGAGGCAATCCGCAAAAGATTGGAACATCCGATCTTCGGTTATACGAAACCCTGGAAATCCGTAATTAATTCCGTTGTCGAAAGGGTCAAAAGAAAATACGATTGGAAAATAAAACCGGAATGGGTTGTTTTTACTCCGGGTGTTGTCCCGGCAATTTCAACGGCAATAAAGGCGTTCTCTTCACCAGGAGACGAAGTAATTTTGCAAGGGCCTGTTTATTATCCGTTTTGGGACGCAATCAGGGAAAACGGATGTCATATTGCAAATAACAGATTAAAATTGGAAAACGGGAAATACGTAATGGACTATGAAGATCTGAAAAATAAATTTGCACCAAAGAAGCTTTTGTTTCCGGAACCTTCCGGCGTAAAGATTGCAATACTTTGCAATCCGCACAATCCGGGAGGAAGAATGTGGAGCAAAGAAGAGCAACAAAAATTCGGAGAAATTGTTTTGAAACATAATGCCGTCGTAATATCCGATGAAATTCATTCCGAAATAGTCCTTTCCGATAAAAAACATATACCGTTTGCTTCCATATCGAAAGAATTCGAGCAAAACTCGATAACTTGTTTATCGCCAAGCAAAACATTCAACATAGCAGGGTTTTCCGTTTCTTCCATAATAATTCCGAATGAAAAATTACGCACCGAATTTATAAGAAGTGCAGGACATATGCTCGGAGAGGTTAGTGTGTTGAGCCTCGTAGCATTGGAATCTGCATACAGAGAAGGAGATAAGTGGCTTTCGGAATTGCTCTCATACTTAAAAGAAAATCTTGAGTTCCTCCTAAAATATTTCGAAGAAAATATTCCGGAAGTCAAAGTAATAAAACCTGAGGGAACGTACCTTGTATGGCTTGATTTCAGAAAATTGGGAATGAACGGCAAAGAACTTTCCGAATTCCTCATCGAAAAGGCAAAAATCGGATTGGACGACGGATATCTCTTCGGCCCGTCCGGAGAGGGATTTGCCAGGATAAATATTGCCTGTCCGCGCTCCGTTCTGAAAGAAGGACTGTCACGAATAGCAAAAGCTGTTAAAGAAATTGGAAGTGACATTGTTTGAATTTAACTAAACGCGTTGCTATTGCCAAACCTCATTTTACGGACACCTTTGCAATGTTTTTGTTTTAGAAGTATTCTCGCTACCGCAGATTTATTTAAAAATCCGGATTATCTCCATCATTCGCATACACTTTCTCATAAAGCATTTTTCCAAGTCTCATTTTGGGAACTAATATTTTGTCGTGCCGAACTTGTTTCAGGATCTTATCTCCTGCCACTCTGAATTTATTTCAGAGTCTGTTCTTTTCAAAAACGAGACCCTGAGTAAAAGTACTTCAGGATGATAAAAAGGGGACATTTCAAGGTGACGAACAAGGTGGTTATCGTATATAATTTAAGCAAGTTAATCGAATGGTATCTCTTATGGAAAATCATAAGGAACAGCACGGAACAAACAGTTACCTTTAATCGGGTAAAATTTAAAAATGATGCGGTTCCGCATATTTTAAAGAAAACCGCAAAAATTTAATTCGTTCAATTAAATATTTGACTGGGCAAAAATATTCGTTATCATATAAATATGGAAAATGAAAAAAGTGAGGAATTGATCAAAAATCTGGACATTGCTTTTGTCATAATGGATAAATACAAAAAGATTGTATATGCGAACAATATTGCAAGAAAGAAGCTTTTTCATAACAATCCGGATCTTTTCTATGAAAAAGACGTGAAAAACTTCCATTCTCGCCGTGCAAGAAAGAAGATTCAACGGATTTACTCATTAGCGAGAAAAGGGCGGTTCAAAGGGCCACTTTTTGTGAAACTCATAGATACAAGCAAAGGCACCACCGTTTATCTTGTGAAAATAAGCGAACTGATCGACAAAAATGGCGGATTTTCAGGATTTGTCGCTGCGTTTTTTGACGTTACATCTCTCACGGTAAACAAACTTACGAACGAAATAAACAAAATTCCCGTAAAATCGGGAAACAGAATCATTTTTATCGACATAGACAAAATAGTGAATATTAGAGCCGAAAAAGGCAAAGTATGCATATTTGATAAAGACGGAAGGGAATTCGTTTCAAACCTTTCCTTGGAAGAAATAGAAAAAAGGTTCGAAGACAAAGGAATCTTTAGGGTGCATCGCTGCTGCCTCGTAAACTTAAAATACATAAAGAGCATCATAACGGATAAAAAATGCCATCATATGATAAAATTTGTAATTGATAGCGCTCCGCTGATTCCGATCAGCAGAAGAAAATATTTAAAACTCAAGAAACTTTTCCCGTTTGGATTCCGTTAATCGTTGAATTTTAACCGTTCATTGCAAAATTTTTGCATTTTGTAAACATAAATGCTCCGTTTACAAAATCTTCATTTTTTCTACCTTTTTCGTTGACACTCAAATTATGTGTATTAAACTTATAGTGGATTAATAGATCAAAACAACCGAAGGATCGGAAAAACTTCGGAAAGAAAGGAGGTTAAAGCGGTGAAAACGGTTCTGGTAAGGCCGGAGCGATGCATAGGTTGCAGGCATTGCGAAGTTGCTTGTGCAATTGAGCACTCGCAGAGCAAGGATCTGTTCGGTATGCTTGAAGAAGTGCCCATTTCCAAACCTCGAATCCATGTGGAAGTAGGCATAAATTTCCTCACATTTCCAAACAGATGCAGACATTGTGATCCCGCACCCTGTATGCAAGTTTGCCCCACAGATGCAATTTACAGAGATGAAGAAACCGGCTCCGTACTTGTGAATTACGAAAAATGTATTCATTGCGAAGCCTGTGCGATGGCATGCCCGTTTGGAATCATCCGGTTCGAAAGGGTTTATCAGGTCAAATTCAAGAGAGAAGTCAATGCAAAGTGTGACGGATGTATCGAAAGGCAGAAGGAAGGAAGAATACCCGCTTGTGTGGAAGCGTGCAAAACCGGAGCGTTGGAGTTTGGTGAAACAAATGAACTAATCAGAGTAAGCAGGAAGGATTTCACGGTAAGAATGCTGAAATCTCAGGGAACGGAAGTCGAGGTGCCGAAAGTCCCGGAGAACATCAAAGCATTCAGGGACATAATGACAAAGGTGGCCGAAATGGGCCCGTTCAAAGAAGATTAGAAAGGAGGGTAAGATGTATATAGATCCGTTAATTGTTAAAAAAGAGGCGGAGAAAAGGGCTCTCGACAAAACAGATCAGGAAATGATCGAAAAAGCAATGCAAGATGGTATTGAAACTGCCTGGGACAGGCTGGCAAAACAGCAACCACAGTGCGGTTTCGGGCAATTAGGTGTATGTTGCAATAGGTGTGCGATGGGTCCTTGCCGAATTGATCCGTTCGGAGACGGGCCAACAAGAGGTGTCTGCGGAGCAACTGCCGATTTGATTGTAGCGAGGAACTTCCTTGACGATCTTGCCGTGGGTGCTGCGGCACACTCGGATCACGGAAGGGAAGTTTTGGAGGTTTTGTTAGACACGGCGGAAGGTAAATCCCAAGGATATCAGATCATTGACGAAACCAAATTAAAAGTGGTGGCAGAAGAATACGGAATCAAAACAAAAGGAAGAAAAAAAGAGGAGATAGCAAAAGATCTCGCACTTGCAATGCTTGAGGAATTCGGAACGATTAAGAACAAAATTCAACTTGCCGAGAGAGCGCCTGAAAAGACAAAAGAGATGTGGAAGAAAACCGGCATAATGCCGAGAAGTGTCGATAGGGAAATAGTGGAATCCGCTCATAGAATTCATATGGGTGTCGGTGCAGATTACGCAAATATCCTCCTGCACGGATTGAGAACTTCCCTTTCGGACGGTTGGGGCGGCTCTATGATGGCAACGGAGGGTTCGGATATACTGTTCGGAACGCCTGTACCAAATACCGCGTGGGTTAACCTTGCAGTTCTCAGTAAGGATAAGGTGAACTTGGTGCTTCACGGACATAACCCGATCCTTTCCGAGATGGTTGTTAAGGCGGCTGAAGATCCCGAGCTCAAAAAACTTGCGATAAGTAAAGGTGCAAAAGGAATTAACCTCGTGGGTATGTGTTGCACGGGAAATGAACTTCTTATGAGGCATGGCATCCCGATTGCGGGCAATATGTTAGATCAGGAACTTGCCATCGCAACAGGTGCCGTGGAACTGATGCTGATTGATTATCAGTGTATATTCCCATCGATTACGCATACCGCTAACTGCTACCACACAAAAGTAGTAGCAACGAGCGAAAAATCAAAAGTGCCCGGTGCAATATATATGGAATTCAAACCGGAGACAGCACTGGATACGGCGAAAAAAATAGTGAGAATGGCAATCGAAAACTTCCCCAACAGAAATCCCGACAGGGTAAAGATTCCCGACAAGCCGATTAAAATGATGGCGGGATTCTCGGAAGAAGCAATCAGAAAAGCATTGGGTGGAAGTTACAAACCGCTAATCGATGCTATTGCTTCTGGTAAGATAAAGGGTATTGCAGGTGTTGTGGGATGCAATAATCCGAAGATCAAGCAGGATTATGCACACGTAACACTCGGCAAAGAACTCATCAAGAGAAACATCTTGGTCGCAGAGACGGGATGTGCAGCCATTGCAAGCGGTAAAGCGGGCCTTCTTCTTCCGGAAGCGGCAGAGCTTGCCGGAGAAGGTTTGAAGTCCGTTTGCAAGGCATTGGGAATTCCGCCTGTCCTTCATATGGGTTCCTGCGTTGATTGCTCGAGAATTTTGGTACTCGCAGCAAATGTGGCGAAAGAAATGGGCGTTGGCATAGAAGATCTGCCTATAGCAGGTTCAGCACCGGAATGGTATTCGCAGAAAGCGATCTCAATCGGTTCCTACTTTGTTGCATCAGGCGTTACAACTCATTTAGGCATTCCTCCCAAGATATTTGGTAGTCCCAATGTTGTTGATCTTGTTACAAATAAATTGAGAGGTTTAATTAACGCAACATTCTTCGTGGAACCGGATCCTGTGAAAGCGGCGGATAAGATTGAAGCCGAAATAGAACGCAGGAGAAAAGCGCTTGGCATATAAAAATATGAGATCTCGGGGAGGAAATTTCTTCTCACTCCCCGGGATTTTTATTTTCACGGAGGAAAAAGATGGATAAGGAAAAACTGCAAGAAATTATAGATAAATATGATACGGAATCCGGAAAACTTTTGGGCATATTGGAAGACATTCAGAGAACGGAAGGATACCTACCGAAAGATTTGCTTATATATGTGTCCAAGCATCTCAATGTGCCTCTGTCAAAACTGTACAGCCTTGCAACTTTTTACTCATTCTTTAACCTGCAACCTGTTGGTAAACATATCATAACGGTTTGTATGGGAACCGCCTGCCATGTAAAAGGTGCTCCACATATATTGGAGACAATTGAGGAGCTTTTAGGTATTTCTCCAGGAGAGACGACTTCCGACGGTAAATTTATGCTCACAACGTCGGACAAACAGTTTACCGTGAATACGGCTCGTTGTTTCGGTGCTTGCAGTATGGCTCCGGTAATAAGAGTCGACGGAAAGATATACGGTTATAATACTCCGAAAAAGGTTGCTGAAATACTCAAAAAGTACGGATGGAGGGGCAAATGAAGATTAAAACACTTCAAGACCTCGAAAATGTGAGAAAAGCAGGCATTAAAAAGTTATTTCCGGACAAGCCGAGAATCGCCGTCGGGCTTGCAACTTGCGGAATCGCAGCAGGCGGGCAGGATGTTTACGAAGCACTCGAGACCGCATTAAAGAAAAAGGGTGTTAATGCGTTTCTTACGAAAACGGGATGTTTCGGCATTTGTAATGAGGAGCCTCTCGTGAATATTGCTATGCCCGGAAAACCCCTCGTGATCCTACATAAAGTGCAAAAAGAAGATGCGGAATCTATTGCCGAAAGAGTGGCAAAAGGCAAACTTCCCGAGGAAAAAGCACTTTGCAAAATAGAAGAGTGGGATCACATTACTTCCGAAAAACCGTTCTTTTACGGAAAAGGTTATGAGAACATTCCGCTTTGGAACGAAATTCCCTATTTTAAGCCCCAGAAAAAAGTTGTATTAAGAGATGCGGGAATCATAAACCCGGAAGATATCGAAGAATACATTGCCGTCGGCGGATACTCGGCAGTGTATAAAGCACTAACAAAAATGACTCCCGATGAGGTTGTAGAAGAAGTGAAAAAATCAGGGCTCAGGGGAAGGGGAGGCGCAGGTTTTCCCACCGGACTTAAATGGGAATTCACAAAAAAAGAGAAAAGCGATGTCAAATACGTAATCTGCAATGCGGACGAAGGAGACCCCGGGGCGTATATGAACAGAAATGAAATGGAATCCGATCCGCATATGGTAATAGAAGGAATGATCATAGGCGCATATGCAATCGGGGCAAGTGAGGGGTTTATATACGTAAGGGCCGAATACCCGCTTGCGATCGAGAGATTAAAACTCGCCATCAAACAGGCAAAGGAATACGGGTTGTTAGGAGAACATATTTTCGGCACGGAGTTCTCTTTTGACATAAGAATAGCAACCGGAGCAGGCGCTTTCGTTTGCGGTGAAGAAACGGCGCTTATCGCCTCAATCGAAGGAAAACCCGGAAGGCCACGCCCGCGTCCTCCGTTTCCCGCACAGAAAGGATTATGGGAAAAACCGACCAATATAAACAACGTGGAAACCTGGTGCAACATCGCCCCGATTATCAAGAAAGGAGGAGAATGGTTTTCGAGAATTGGTATTGAAAGAAACACGGGAACAAAAGTTTTTTCCTTGGTTGGTAAAGTAAACAAAGTGGGCTTAGTTGAAGTTCCTCTCGGCACGACGATTAACGAAATTGTTTGTCACATAGGAGGTTGCGGTATCAAATCGAAAGAGATTAAAGCAGTACAAACCGGAGGACCTTCTGGCGGATGTATTCCGAGAAATCTGTTTGACACTCCTATAGATTATGATCATTTGAAGGAAGTGGGTTCCATAATGGGTTCCGGCGGTTTAGTCGTTATGGACGAAGACACCTGTATGGTGGACACGGCAAAATATTTCCTGAGTTTCACGGTGGACGAGTCGTGCGGCAAATGCGTTCCTTGCAGGGAGGGGCTGAAAAGAATGTATGACATTCTCGAGAAGATCACAGACGGACGAGGCACGGAAGAAGACCTCGGAATACTCGACGAGCTGGCACATACGATAAAGGCAACCTCTTTGTGCGGCCTGGGACAAACCGCGCCAAACCCCGTTATCACCACAATAAAATATTTCAAAGACGAATATATGGAGCACATAAAAAACAAAGTGTGCCCGGCCAGAGTATGCAGAGCATTAATTGATTACTTTATAGTGCCGGACAAGTGCAAAGGATGCACGATCTGCGCGAAGAACTGTCCCGTAGGAGCAATAGACGGAGGCCCGGGGCTCATTCATATAATCGACCAAAGCAAGTGTATAGCATGTGGCACCTGTATGGATGTCTGTCCGTTCGATGCGGTGGTTAAACTCTCCGGAGAAAAGATAGATACTCCTGACAAACCGATACCTGTCAAGAAAGGAAGGTAACTATGAAAAAAACAGTCAGGATTAAAATAAACGGAAAGACATATGAAGCGGAAGAAGGAGAAAGTATTCTCTCCGTTTGCAACAGAGAAAATATCGACATTCCCAATTTGTGTTTCAATGAAGCGCTTGCACCCTACGGCGCTTGCAGGCTCTGCATGGTGGAAGTGGTAAACGGGCCCGGTAAGAAAGGAATGACAACCTCTTGCACGTTGAAAGCGGTCGAAGGGCTCGAAATCGTGACGGACACGGAGCAAATCGTAAAATACAGAAATATCCTGTTCGAACTCTACCTTGCACAAGCGCCGAACTCGGAAGAAATAAAAGAAATGGCTGCAAAATACGGGGTCACGAAAACTCGTTTCGCGAAAAAGGCAAAACCTCTGGATCCTCTGGGAAATAAATGTGTTTTGTGCGGGCAGTGTGTAAGAGTGTGCGATGAAATTATGGGAACAGCTGCAATAAACTACATAGGAAGAGGCTTTTATACCAAGATAAACACTCCCTATTTAGAAAAAAACGATGCCTGTATGGGTTGCGGTGCTTGTGCGGAAGTATGCCCTACCGGTGCAATTCAGATGGAAGATATCTATGACAAACGCATAATGAAATCGTGGAGCGGCACGGAAGTCAAACTTAAAAAATGTAAGTCTTGCGGAAGATATTTTGCACCGGAACCAATTGCAGAATTTGCCTATGCAAAATTGGATCCGGAGATAAAAGAAGAATTAAAAGATCTGTGCCCGGATTGCAGGAGAAAACTTTTATCCAGAAAAGAAATTCTGATAAGCCAAGGGGAGGTATCCAAGAATGAAGACTAACGAAGAGAGAAGAAAAAGAATTTTTGATGCGGCAAATAAGATAAAAGAACAGGCAAAAGAAGGAGGAAGAGGTTTCAGAGTGGTAATAACCGGAAAAGGTGGCGCTGGGAAAACTACAACAACAGCGATGCTTTCGCACTTGTTCGCACGGAAAGGATACAACGTGCTTGCCGTTGACGAAGATCCTCAAATGAATCTTCCCTATGCGATCGGCATCCCCCGGGAAGAGGGAGATAAAATTGTTCCGGTTACGAAAAATCTTGATTATATCGAAGAAAAAACAGGCGCACGCCCGGGTGAGGGATGGGGGCTTATGCTCACCCTCAACCCGGATGTATCCGATGTAGTGGAGCGGTTTGGCATAAAGGGGCCCGATGGTATTAATATGTTGGTTATGGGCACGGTCGTGCAAGCGGCAACGGGATGCCTGTGCCCTGAGAACGCGCTTCTCGAAGCAATCGTGAGATACATAAATTTGAGGAATAATGAAATAATTCTTATGGATACGCAAGCAGGGGTGGAACATTTCGGAAGAGCACTCGCACAGGGGTTTAGGCATGTAGTAATAGTGACGGACGCAACGTTTAACTCTGTTCAGGTTGCAAAACACGCCGCGAAACTCGCCAAGGATATAAATATTCCTCACCTGTATCTGCTGATTAACAGAGTTCGTTCAAACGATTCAAAGGAGCTGGAAAAGGTAAAGCAAATAATGAAAAATGAGATGAACATATTCGATGAAGTATTTGAACTCCCGTACGAAGAGAAGTTGTTCGAATATGAACCGAATGTGATGCCGTTACTTGATGTAAAGCCTTCACTCGGAATCGTAGAAAAGATGAACGAACTTATGGAAGCGCTGGAAAGATACGATAAACAATAAGTAGTTGTAAATATAAAAACACCTTTGAAGATTAAGGTGTTTTTATTAATGCAACAAAAATAACACTAATATAAAAAAAATAACACGATGAGGTGAAAATATGAAGAAGTTTGCAATAATTTTGGTATTGATGGTGATTTTTGCCTCGGTATTTTCAGGATGTGGAAAAAGCGTTAAGCCATCGATGACCGAGACGAAAAAGGTTGTCGATATGGCGGGAAGAACCGTGGAAGTTCCGGAGAACGTAAACAGAATTGTATGTTCCGGACCCGGAGCACTGAGATTAATCGTATATATGAAAGCGGAAGACAAAGTGGTGGGAATAGAACAAAGCGAGAAAAAGTGGGGGCCCGGAGGAAGACCCTATATTTTGGCGCATCCGAATCTCTTAAACCTTCCGGTAAGCGGCCCCGGCGGTCCCGGTGCAATAGGCAACGGCCCCGATGCGGAACTTGTTACAAAGATAGATCCAGATGTTATATTTGCTACGTATATGGAAAAAGAAAAAGCAGATGAATATCAAGCGAAAGTAAATATTCCGGTCGTTGTGCTTTCCTACGGGAAACGTGCAACGTTTTACACAGATGAAATTTTCAAATCCCTTGATATAATCGGGAAGGTGCTAAACAAGGGAAAGCGTGCAAAAGACGTTACAATCTTTATCAAAAACACTCTGGACGATTTAAACAAAAGGGCAAATGCCGCAACACAAACTGACAAACCTACTGTTTATGTGGGAGGTATCAGCTCTAAGGGGATGCACGGTATAGATAGCACAATTTCGGGTTATCCTCCGTTTCAAGCAGTTTCCGCAAAAAACGTAGCGGATAGTTTGGGAAAAGAGAGTATGCACTTTTTTATTAATAAAGAGCAACTTGTCAAGTGGGATCCGGATTACATCTTTATTGACGAAGGGGGATATAATCTTTGCAAAAAAGATTTTCAAAATCCCGCGCTTCAATCGCTTAAAGCAGTAAAAAACGCTAACTTATACGGGCTACTTCCTTACAATTTCTACACTACAAATATTGGCACCGCACTTGCAGATGCATATTATATTGGTAAAGTTTTGTATCCGGAAGAGTTCAAGGATATTAACCCGGAGGAAAAGGCAGACGAGATTTACACATTCTTGGTGGGAAAACCGGTATACAAAGAGATGAAAGGTGAATTCGGTGGTTTCAAAAAACTCAGCTTCGGCAAAAATTAATTATAGTAAATATACGCAGAGAAAGATAAATTTCGGCTTGGGACTGCTCATACTTATTATCCTCTGCTCCGTATGGGCAGTCTCTGTAGGTCCCATACATATAGGAGTGAAAGATATAATTAAATCTATATTCGGAAAAGCCGCAGGAAGTGAATCTTCCCTTGTTATCATTAATATGCGCCTGCCCGCAATTGTCGCTGCAATAGTTGCGGGCTTCGGGCTTGCAATTTCCGGTGCTGTGATGCAAATAGTGCTAAGGAATCCTTTAGGCTCGCCTTTTACATTAGGCATATCTCAGGGTGCTGCATTCGGTGCCGCCGTTTCCATTGTATTTCTTGGGACAGGTGTCATTCAATCAAACTTCGGCGATGCCGTTGTAGTAAATAATCTGACTGTTACAACAATGGGGTCTTTTTTGGGCGCCCTTGCCGGGACAATTACCATTGTTATGCTTGCAAAATGGAGAGATTTATCCCCTGAAGCCGTTATTCTCGCAGGTATCGCAATGAGTTCTCTCTTTAATGCCGGAACAATGCTTGTCGAGTGCTTTGCAACTGATACGGAAGTTGCATCTATTGTATTCTGGCTATTCGGTGACGTCACCCGGGCTTCCTGGGGGCAAATAAACATAATGTCCGGAGTAGTTCTTACGGGTTTCATATATTTTATGTTGAATAGGTGGAACTATAACGCATTGGAAAGCGGAGAAGAAACTGCAAAAGGGCTTGGCGTAAACACGGAAACTACAAGGATTGTAGGTATGATCGTTTCCTCTCTTATTGCCGCAGTAACCGTATCTTTTCTGGGCATTATCGGATTTATTGGTCTTCTTGCACCCCACATTACACGAAGAATAATCGGGAATGACAACAGATTCCTCCTGCCCGTATCCGGGCTGATGGGCGCCTTGATTCTTCTCGTTTCAAGCACCTTATCGCGTATCCTTATTCATCCTGCTATTCTCCCCGTCGGCATTATTACCTCTTTCCTGGGGGCACCGCTTTTCTTATATATATTGGCAAGGAGGAGAAGATAATGATTTTGGAAGTAAAAGATATCGCTTTTTCTTACGGAAAGATCCCCATACTGTCTCATATAAACCTTGAAGTGGAAAAAGGCAAAGTGATTTCCGTTCTCGGAGTAAACGGCGCAGGGAAGTCAACTCTTTTAAAGTGCATTAACGGCATATTGAAAGTGCAAAGCGGAAAAATATTAATTAATGGAAAAGAGATAAGCAAAATGAGCAGAACGGAAATTGCACGGGAGATAAGTTATGTTCCTCAACGTTCCGAAGCCCCGTTTATTACAGTTTTCGATGCGGTGCTTTTAGGAAGAAAACCGTATATAAAATGGGACGCCACTAAAAAGGATATTGAAATAACAAGGAATGTTCTGAAAATGTTAGACATTGAGAAACTTTCTCTGAGGTATGTTACCGAGCTCAGCGGAGGTGAGTTTCAGAAAGTAGTCATTGCAAGGGCACTTGTACAGCAGCCTAAACTAATGCTTTTGGATGAGCCGACAAATAGTTTGGATATTAAGAATCAATTTGAAGTAATGGATATTATAAAGAGAATCTCCAGAGTCCATAATATTGCATCCGTTGTTGTTATGCATGATATAAATCTTGCCTTGAGATTTTCTGACGGATTTGTGCTTATGAAAGAAGGAAAGATATTCGCCTCCGGCGGAATAGAGGTAATTACCTCTGAAAATGTCGAATCAGTATATGGAATACCCGTCACGGTAGAAAAAATAAACGGGCATATTCTTGTGGAACCTATTTATCAAACAAGCCTCGAGAAAGCGTTTTTATCGATGCACTATGGCTAATTGGAACGAAATCTGGAAAAACGAAAAATACCCTATGTGGATAGAAAATGGAGGTCTTGCAAGATATTGGGATATGATTGCTGCACAAAGATTTCAGAGGCTTTCCGGAAATAAAGATGCACCGGAAAGAGAGGTTGAGGAATTCAATTTGAGGCAGACAGACACCGTGCTTGATATCGGATGTGGCACGGGAAGGCTCACAATTCCTATTGCAAAAAGAGTGAAATACGTATATGGGATAGATGTATCAAAGGAAATGCTGAAAATTGCAAAAGAACAAGGTGAAAAAGAAGGGCTGAAGAATATAAAATTGATTAATGCAAATTTTGAAACATTTGATGTAAATCGCATAGGAAAGGCGGATGTTTCCGTGAGTTATAATTCCCTGGGTGTTTATGACATTAAAAACACACTTATAAAAATAAATAACGTAACAAAAAGGGATGTTTTTATTTTTACATTTGCAGGAAAAGGCGAGTGGCTGGATGAGCGCCTCGCAGAGATTATATACGGAGAACGTCAGAGAAATGTGCCTTCAAGCGCAGAAATTATTCATAACTTGCTCAAAGAAATGGGTATAAATCCGGATTTTGAAGTGAACCATAACATCTATAAGAGAGAATACAACAACATAGACGACGCAGTAAAAAATATTATGGAATTTTATAGATTTACGGAGGTGTTTAAAAAATATGTGGAAAAATTTGTTAAAAAAAATTCTGTACGTGACGGTAAAAGATGCATAATGTATCATCATAGGGATATTGCAAAAATTCACTGGAGGGTAGAAAATGGAAGATAACAAAGTTGTGCGTTTCGGAGTTTCCATAAAGAAAAAACTATTTGATGCATTCGAAGAATTTATGAGAAAGAAAGGATACGCAAAGCGTTCCAAGGCAATAAGAGATCTGATGCGAAATGCAATCCTTGAAGAAGCATGGAAGGATAAAGAAGGAATTATCACGGCAACTGTCGTTATCGTTTATAACCATAAAATGCCCCTGCTTACAGATAAAATCGTGGATATTCAGCACAACTATTTGAAAGAAGTTTTGTTTTCATCACACGTGCATATAAATAAAATAAATTGTATGGAGATAACCGTCTTGCGAGGAGAAGTAAAAAGAATTTACTCTTTTTCAAAGGAATTTTCAAAGTTGCGAGGCGTGAAATTTGTAAAAATCGTTCCCGCAGCAACGGGAAAAGACGTAATATAAAATAAGTATTCTTTTTATTTAATTCGGAATTTCCTTAATTCCGAACGCAACTGTTAGGAGACCCCGGGTTTAATATTCCATTTTATGCTATTTAAATTGCGATTTAAGATTGTTTCGGAATCTTATTTTTGCCAGCGCTATCAGCTATGTTCCGCAGATCTTTCTTCGCGATGCATTATCTCGAACCTTGTTTCGGCATCTTGTCTTTTGTCTATCTAAATTATGTCCTGCATTACTTTCCTCGCCGAAGGCGAGCATTTGTTTCAGAGTCTCTGCCTTAACTACTGAGACCCTGAGTTAATACATCTCAGGGTGACAGGGCGGGGGACATTTCAGGGTGACAAAAAGGCAGCCATTATTTCTTATCCAGTTTATTATAGTTATAATTACGGCCTCTTTATAAGAAAAAGATTAAAAGCGGAGTGAATATCAATATTGGATCTTTTAGGTTATGTAGATATAAAGGGTAGAGATTTTAGGTAATTTAAGATGTCAAAAGGATACACTCCCGCAGGTATTACAATTAAACCCTTAGGAGGTTCAACTCCTGACTCAGTAAATTATCGTACTCATTCCTGCTCTCCGTATGGAGAGTATAATTGTTGCTATTATAAGTTTAAGGATTTCAGTTTGTCAAGTGCAGATACAAGACAGAGAAAAGCAACTATTACAACAGAAAAGGACGAAGACTCATCAAAGAAGATTTCAGCCCAAGCAACAATACCTGTTGAGAGTGCGGGCGGTGGAGGAGAAAATATTCCTCACTGTGGAGTTAATGAGACTTATAATGCCACATCAGGACACTGCGAACCAAAAGGAGATGATCAGGGAGTAGGATTTGACTCTTAATTATTTCCCCAAGTCTTAATAAAAGTAAATGGCAATTCAATTAATTTGTAAGGTTCATAATACAATCTTGTCTGATTTATGAGGATTCTTTTTGTTTTATAATCATCAGGAATTTCACTCAAATTTAATTCTTTTTTGTTTAGTGAATCGCTTAATGAGAAGTATAGGTCATTATATACGTATTGTGTTCTATCCGTAAAGGTGTCTTTGCAGTTAAGTGCGTGATTTACTACTTTGTTTAAATTATCATTTGGTGAGGTAGGTTTATAAAAATATTTTGCTTGAAGAGATTCATCAAGGGAGGTTTGAAATATACCCCCATCTTTAATAGTTATAGAAAAATTAACTTCATCTTGTTTCTCGTTCTTTGAGTTAGCGACATACACTCCTGATGTTGGAATTCCAAGAGAAGAGTTGAGAATTTCTTTTAAATTTGTAGTTCCATATGTGAAAGGTGGCTCTAATCTTGTGAGATTTGCATGCTTGTTTGTTGCATAAGATGTTAAAGGACCTGTAAGGATTGTTAAGATATCTCTGAGGTTCTTCTGTCCCTTTGGCCAATCTTTAACATATTTCGGACTTTTTAAAACGCG
>Ga0256842_1001733_pt1 | contig 16979 bp, 26 predicted proteins | sample 4559240metaG_FD_185973 | JGI IMG/M metagenome (GOLD analysis project Ga0256842, IMG submission 185973) | Hydrothermal vent microbial communities from Guaymas Basin, Mexico - 4559-240 | ecosystem: Environmental > Aquatic > Marine > Hydrothermal vents | place: Mexico: Guaymas Basin | collected...
AAAGAATTTCTTGGATCTTTCCAACCCCAAAAATTACTCTTGTTCTTATCTATTACCTCTTTAATTTCATTTATAAAAGAAAGAAAGGCTTTATCAAGAGCTTCCTGTTCTGGAAGATTACACCAAGATTTTTTCAAACTAAATAATATTCTATCATGTAATATAACAAAATCATTATTTTCAAAATGACCTATAGGATTAGAAAAAGTCGCTCCAATAAGATTTTTACCTATATCTAAACCAACAGATTGACACAATGCACTTGTAAGACTTGTCCCAGAACGATGCATTCCTAAAATTATAATTGTTGCTTTAGACATATTATAAGTTAAATAATAATAGTCTTTACTTTTTTAAATCCTGATACTACCATTAAATCAACAAAATAGCTTGGGTGTATTACATAAGGCCTTAATTTATAACTCCACACTCCCGCCTCTATCAAAGCCATAGCACACCCTTCACTACAAAAATATTTCCATTTACAATCTTTCCATTTAAATACAAACCCAAACAATCCTTTCCAATCATAAGGACAATTTCTCTTTGCAAGTTTAAAAAGAAAATTATACACTTTTTCTGCTTGTTCTTCAGTAACTTCTTTCTCCCATATCTCTACAACTGTTCCTTTGGAATGATTTTTAATATTTGAAAAACCCCAGAAAGTTTTGCCAGAGTATTTCCAAGCTTCTATTAAATCTCCATTCTCAAAATTAGTAATATAAGCAATATGAGAATAATCTCCCCTTGTCCAGAATTTTATTAGTTTTGAAATAAAAGACTTACCTTTAAAAGCGGCAAATTGAATTTTAGCCATTTTTATGAAGCCAACAAATTTTGCAATTCTTCCAAAGATATATTTACAATAAAATTTCTAAGTATTTCAAACTTTTCATCTGTTGTAGCATTTTCTGGAAAAGTAAACAAACCCCTTGCATTGCCAACCCTACCATAAGCTTCAAGCAGAACTTTTGCTAAATCAGCACAGGTTTCATCTCTTTGAACTTCTATATACCCTATAACATCCATTAAAAGACAGTCTGGATTAGCTTTGATAAAAGAAATTGCAAGTTGCTTTACATCTTCTTTAAGAGACATAAAAAATTGGTCAATTGGGGAAGCTTCTATAAGAATATATCCAGATTTACCTTCTGAAATTGGATTTGGGTCTATTCCTTTCCTATTTGGAAGCTCTTTATAAAGATAGTAACCATCTGTAAGAATACGAAAAGTGCCTAAATCTTTGTAAACATAAAGATTACCAAAATTAGATTGGTGAATTGTTTTTTCAAGTCCTTCTATATTAAACATAGGTTCTCTCCTATATTAAAATATATTTAACTCTACATTAATTTAAATACCCAAACATCATATAATCTCCAATGTATTTCATCTGAGGCATTTGTTTTTACATAAATTTCAAATTTATCTCCATAAATAATCATCCCTACACCACTTCTAACTTTTTCCTTCGTGCTTGCTATACTTCCCCATGAATCAATATAAGACCAAAATATATTAGATGGGTCAGGGTCAATATCAATTCTTACATTAGTGACAATTGAGTTTGCTTTTGAACTATATCCTCCCCACCTTATATTAACTAAATAAAGACCTTCTTCTTGTAAATGAAAAACAACATCACCGACAGTAACAGCTCCAGCTGTAGAAATCCACCCCCAATCACTTGGATTAGGATTACTTGGATCTAATGCATTTTCTAAATTTGCAGGTGGAATACCATAAGAATAATCTGCAGTTATATCAGTAGCATCATCTGGAGCGGTATTAAAAGTTGCGTTCCAAGTGCCATCTTGAGCTACACTTCCAGTTACATTAGCATCAGAAAAATTACCATTAGCATCCGCTTGAACAGAATAAGCAGTTCCACCAATTGTATAATGCAAAGTGAAACTATTAAGAGGATTAACAGGAGGCAAATCTACTTTTCCACTAAAATCAACAGTAGTTCCATCTCCAGTAGCTAAAACTTCACCAGATTGAGAACCAGTCCAACCAGTCGCTTCAATTGTGCAATATGGAGCTACATTAGGTAGTTTATCTCTAAAAAGTTCAGTTCTTATATTCATTTATTCCTCCAAATGCTGGACTACAGTAAAAGTTACATTTGTGTCAGAAGCAAAATGTAAAGTTTTTATTTTATTATTCTTATTATAAATAACAAGTCTATCTCCCGGACTTAAAGTTCTCCTATGAATAGGAAATGCATCAGAGAATTTAACATTAGCAGAAACCTGAAGAGAAGCTGAAATATCAAAAATTTCTATTTTTTTACAATCAGGATGTATATTTATAGAAACTTCAGGAGAAACAGAAATATCAATACTAACTGTTCCTTCCAAAATACATAAAGGAACAACTTCTACTGTATCATCTACCAGTTCTAAATCAGGATGATTATAATATCTATAAACAGCAAAAGTAACTCCAGGATCAATAGTCAAAGATAAATCAGGAAGAATTATTGGATCTGTTCCGATATTTTTATATATAGGCATGATAGCCTCCTAAATTATTTCTTATCAAGAATATCATCACTCTTAGGCTCTTTCTTTCCTTTTTTAGAAAACATAGCTTGTATCTGTTTTTCAGTTAATAATTCAATATCAGGATCATTCTTTAAAAATTCGTTCCAAATAAAAATAGCTCCTGTTTTCTTATTTCTACAAAGTTTAGGTCTCTTGAATATCATTATTAAACCTCCTTTCTAATAATATAATAAAAGGGGGCTAAGCCCCCTGAAGAATTAACCTACTGTAGCAAAAAGAACACCTAAAGCCTTCGGAAGAATTACATCAAAATCATAAACAATAAGTCCTTTCATAGCCTCAGCAAAAGTATTTTGAGGTCTATATCTTTCAGTCTTATTAATCTGAGATACATACACCAAACATCCCTTCCAACCAAAAGGTATGTAATAAGCACCTGTAGTTGGATCTCTATAAAGAAGATTACTTTCATACAAATTAAACCCAGCTATAGTTTTACCAGTAAAACCTCCTCTCAATAAATAACTCTGACCATCACCAGCAAAAGCCGCATTTCTTAAATCAGATTTATCCAATAAGCCCATCATAATAGGAGGAAGAACTATCCATCTGTTCTCCTCAGGAACATTCTGTTCATCAAGAACAGTTTTGCAATCAACAATATAATCAAGAATGTTAGTTTTATCCAAAGTTACAGGGGAAGGAGCAGTTCCACCAGCAGTTCCTAAATTGAATGCTCCAGACTTAACTCCAGCAGTAGCCCCTTGGTTAGCAGAGTCAGCCTTAGTATAAATAGTAGAAAATACTTCAGTATCAATTTTAATTTTAATTTGCTGTGCGGCATCATCAGCTAACTTGTCAAGCCACTCTAAATCACTTTCTTTAATATCAATGTCATCCATTGCAAAATTGAAATACTTAGCCCTGTTAACCGTAAATTCAATAGCTGGGCTTTCAGGATATTCTAAATCAATAGTAGCTCCCTTCTGGTAATCTTTAATAGTTACAGAAGGAAGAGTTCTAATAGTAACTCTATCTCCAACATTTTTTAATTCACCAACATAATCAGTAGTAGCTATATTAGCTATAGTAGATTTTTCATAAAATTTAGTTAAAAGTTTCCCAGAAAATAAAATAGGTATATGAGCATTCCCCGGAGATCCGGGAGTTCCATATCCATAATCAGGATAGCCAGTTGCTGTAGGAACAGGCATAGTTGCACCTCCTTATTTAAAAATTTTTATTTTCCATAAATAACTCTATTCTCCATTAGAGCTTGTATTATCTCCTGCTCAATCTGGTTAGCTCTATCTGGAGGAATTTTTCCAAGAGCTTTTTTTCTATAAAATTCATTAATCTCACTTTCAGTAAAAAGCTTTTTAGAACCCTCTCTCATAGAAGAAGTTTTTCTATGAGGAGGAGATACATTTTTCTTAGCAGGAATAGACTTTTCCATTACAGGATTACCTCCATTATTTTCAGCTAAAAATCTTTTAAACCACTTAGCAACCCCATTAACATCTCCATTTTGATAAGAGAATAACATAAGTTGATGACGAGTGTAACCTGTAGCAGGCTCAACTTCCTGTAACCAATCCAGAAAATCGGGATCAGTATTAAGCTCCCTCCACTCAGGAACAAGAGCAGTAAGCTGAGCCTCAAACTGTTGCTGTGTCATCTTATTAGACAATTCATTAACCTTATTCTCAAAATCTTGTCTAACTTTTTTCTCAAGTAATTTAGTTATAGCTTTATAAATATCAGGATAATCCTCTTTAAATTTTAAAAGATCTTCATCATCTACTTCCATAGTGGAAGTTTCTTCTTTGGAGGTCTTCTCCTGCTGAGCAAGGAGAGCCTTCTCAAGCAATTCAATTCTTGATAAGAGTTCTACTCTTTCTCTTTCAAGTCTTTTAAGCCTTTTGTGAAGGCGAGGAACTTCCTTATCATATTTTCCTTTTAATACTTTATACTTATGCTCCCAATCCTCGCCTTCTTCCTCTGAGGGCTGTTCCTCCCTTTCTTCAGTAATTTCAGAAGAAGGAACAGTATCCTCAAAAGTCTCCTCATACTCCATTATCTCTGTTCTGTGTTGTGGCTCTGAACTGTTAACATCTACTTCAATAGCGTCTTCCTGAGGTCTTTTTACCTCAGGAGCGTCTTGGATAATAGGCATATAACACCTCCATCAGTTTTTTATTATGGTCTTACTATAGAAATTATAATATTAATAACTGTAAAAAAAGCACTTACTGCAACAATAATTCTAAAAATATCTTTTTTAAATAAAACTTCCTCAAACAATCTTTTTTGATCTTTACTAAAGGTATCTTGTAAATCAACTATTAAATCAGATAATTCACCTATTTTATCAAAAACAGATTCAAACTTTTCATCAATAAAAGATTTATAAGTATCGAAATTATCCTTACTCAGATAATAATTATTGCTGTGATTGCGAATAGAAGTTAACTTGTCATAAACATTTTGGATTTTTTCATCTAAGGCGTCAAGCCTTCCAAGAATGTAGTGGAGATCAATCCTTCCATCCATATCAATCTCCTTTAACTGAAGATAGTATAAGGTTTATTATAAATAACTTTCCTTGTAAAAATTTTACATCTTCCCATTTATCTGCTGAAGCTAACTGGTGATAAATTGAAGATTGTTCATTTTCTAAAATTTCTATAAAAGAATTAAAACTTTTTACATTCTTATCTCTAAGAGATAATAAAGTATTTTCAAGTTTTCTTTTATCTATCACCCGCCAACTCCTAACATTTGTTTTCTAAAATCTTGAGCCTGTTCAGTTACAGGCGTTTGTTCTTCAGTAGGTTTAGCCTGTTGAACATTTTGAACATAGTTATTTAATTGATTTTGTAAAGAGTTAATCATCTCTTCAAGATCATCTCTAAAAGGAATAGATATTCCAAAATTCTTAAAAATCTTTTCTAATAAAGTTTTTCTTCCTTCCACTCCAATTATTTGAGTATCAAGAGGATTATTAACAACATTTAAAAGTTCAAGTAATTTTTGAGCTTGAGCCATTTTTTCCATTAATACAATAGAACCTTTAGCTTTTATATTCAAATCAGGTATTTCCTCATCATACCCATAGAAATTAATTACATTGTAATAATAAGTTCTTAACACTGTAGGCTCTATCAAGCCTCTATCTATATTTTTAACTACTTCTTTAATTCCACGACTGGCATTATTCATAAGCATAGAAAGTCCAACTGCTGTATTATGTGTCGGAATACAATCTTCACATAAAAATATAGAAGACTTATGCTCTACTTTGATACAATAAACATGCTCTTCCTTATTAAGCTTTTCTATTTCTCTTATGTAAATATAAGGAATACTTTTCTTCTTATACCTTTCTTGTTTCTTTGAAATATAAGAAATTACTTCAGTAGGCACTCTAAAATATACTTTGTAAGCTTTTTTTGTCCTGCAAATTTTTCCTCTTGGAAACTCTTTTTCCTGTTCTTCAATCTCAAGTATTCTGTAAACTCTTCCTGCAAGCGATTTCACAAGAAATCTCAAATCTTCTATTAATTGCCTTGAAGTCGTGGTAAAACATACACTACCGTCTTTACCAACATAACCATCACTATCAATTAACCCTCTTAATAATTCAAGTCTGATCTCTTCAGAATTGTAAAGGTATTCCTTTGGAATAAACTTTGAATCAGCTTTTATTTTATCTAAACCATACTCTTTAATAAACACTCCTATTGTTGGAATACCAATATAAACAGATTTTCCAGAATTTTTGCCTTTTAACGGTTTATTTTTTCTATACGGTATTCTATTTAACACATCATCTAAATACTCATCTGGAATACATAATCTTACATATCCCTTATGTAAGGATCCATTTCCTATGTAATAACCTATAGTATATGGATCAATCTTTACTCCTTTATAAGGAAATTTTATCGGTTTTATTTTAGGCAATCTCCATTTATAAATAGTCTTCTTTCCTGTCTTTGAAGACTTACAATTAACTTCTCTTGTTATTCCTTCATCAAGTAATTCCTTAACAGTCTTTACAAGCTTCTTTCCTTTTTCATTCAAAACAACCCATAAATGGTCTTCCGTGCAATCAACAGTTGAGCCATCACTAAAATAAATACGATAGAGAGGTTCAGGCTTTGGTTGAGGATAAAAGCCCGTAATTTTAGTAAATGAGCCGTCTATAGTAGCTACTAAATCTCCAACCTTTAAATCTTTTATTTTCTTATATCCATCAATTGTAACAATTCTTGAGTATTCTGCTAAACAACGACCAGCTCCGCCGACTGTAACATCGCCGTGCGAATACGAAGGTATGCCAGATAACTCATCAGCAAGTTTCATAAAATATGCAACTACTTGAACAAGAGCTGGAGCAGTTAAAGAAGGCTGATAAAAACGATAAGCAGGAGAACTATCATATCCCAAATTGGAACTATCAAATATTTTCCATGGCAGAATTACTTTATCCTCATGAGGAGGAACTCTATCTATATTTCTTTCAACCATAGGACCTGAAGAAAGTGCCGCATTATTTATAATAGCTCTTGAAATTGCATTTACACCTTGCTGTAAATCAAAAATAACATCTATTAAAGAAAAACCCCAAAAACTATCAGGTATCTCAATAAAAGAAGCTTTATGATAAGGCTTTAAACCTAAAGGATCTGGATTTATTGTGGCTTTTAAAATAACACCATCACATACCCATACAGCTACTTCATAGTATTCATCTGGATCAACCTCAACTCCTATGTCAACTCCAGACATCGTAAGAAGCTCACCTTTTATAGAACCCCAGAATTCAATTACATCTATAAGGTTGTAATACTCAATCTTTTTACCTTCAAGACTAAATCTTTCACTCCTATTATTTTCACTTATACTGAAACCAGTATCCCCATAAAGACCTACAATATATTCTATATTAGCATCATCATAGCCTTCTATACCACGAAGATTTAATAAATCCTGTGGAGTTAAATGAAGAATTTCAATAACCCAATCAGAAAAATCAGAAACAGAAGGAGAAGGAAAAATATCAAAAGGAGAAACTCTGTTATAAGTAGGAACTATTTTTTCTACTACTTCTCTATTCTTTGAAAAAACTTTTTTCTTTCTTGGAACGCATGATTTTATTATAGCACAAGGAAATAAAGCTAAGTCTAATAAACATTCATCAAGAGCCTCGTAAAAACCTCCTTCAACAAATTGGTCATTAATTCTTTTCTTTTCTCTTTCAGCAAGTTCTTTTGAATATTCATATATTTTTTTTCTTGCTTTATCCTCTATATTTCTAATTGACATTTTTAAAGATGGTAAAACATCAGACATAGATATAGCACCGCCACTTAACTGCTGTAAAATTTGAACATTATTCATTGCTTCTCTTATTTGTTTAGACACTTCTTCTTTTAACATATCTTCTAAATCAGAACTTAATTCTGGAACAGGCGTAGGCTCTATATCAAAAGGAGGCTCTCCAGAAGAAAAGAAAATATCAGTAAGCCAAGCTTTCAAAGCTCTTGATTTTATATTACCAAGAGGAAGATAAATTTCAGAACCACCAATCTCTCTTATTGATTTTAATTTTTCAGGATCATACTTACACTTAAAAACATAAAGATTTCTTATCATTCTTTCTTCAATAGGAACTTTAGCCACTTTGGCTTTATTAAAACACTCCGTTATATGCTGAGCAAGAGTTGGTATTTCACGCTTTTCTTCCATTATGTAAATCCTCTATATTTTTCTTTTGTGTTACTATATCCACTTCCTTTTAAAATTATATTTCTATGACCATATCTCTTTATCCTATTTACATTAAGATTAGGAGAATATCCAAGACAAGCATACTGTAAAGCATCCGCTACATGAGAATATAAGTTCTTTTCAGGTAAATCAGAATATTTTTCAGAAGAAGTTCTTAATCTTGTAAACTTATATTCTGAAATCAAACCTTTTCTTAAAACAACACATTTAGGAGATAAAATAAAAGCTGGATTATTTCCATCAACAAATCTTGTTAAATAAAAATTGACTGCCATTATTCTATCCATAAGAGAGTTTGTATAAGCAGGATAAGCTCTAAGACCATGTTCTTTTAATACTGTAAAACAAGTTCTTTTATCTAATTGAGAGCGAGCTTTACCAGCAGGATCTCCTATAACTAAAACATCCATTCTAAAATAAGGAGGAGTATTCAGTTTTGGAAGAAGTCTTTCAGCTATAAAAGTTTCTATATCAGTAGGCTCTTCAGAGACTATTTCATCTATAACAAGAAGCTGTCCTTTTTCAGTTTGCTGAGTAAAAACACAAGCAGGATAAAGACCAAAGTCCATTCCAATAATAAGAGGTAAAGCTCTGATAGGTTTTAGTTCTTCTTTTGCACAATGAATACTATCTTTATAATTAGGAAACACAGGCTTTCCTGTTTTTACATAACCATACTCTCCATGAACATGAACTCTAATCCAATCTTCATCTTGACCTATGCAAAGCTCTTCATAATAGTTGGGAGGAAGATTATGTATATTTTCAGCCTCAGGAGATAATCCTGAGGGCTGGTGAAAAACTTCAAATAGTTCAGCAACCTTTGGATCTTCATTGGGCATCTCCTCAAACTGTTTGTAAAGCCAATGCTCCGTATCAGGAGGGTTACTATCTATTATTATATAAGAATAAGTAACCCCACCATCAATCCTTGAAGGATAACGACCTATTCTTCCACGAAGCATTCTAAAAATATCTTCTCTGATTTCCCTCCCTTCATTCATCCATGCACCAGAAAGTTCAAGAGATAAAAGGTCTCTAACCTGATCTGGATCATCCAAAGCTCTTAATAACCACTCACTCTCAACTATAGTTCCATCATCCAATTTAAACTTGAAAAAATAAGTAAATTGACTTTCCTTCCAAGTATAAAGAACAGGAGGTATCCAGCTATCTATTGTTTTTTTAGTTGTATCTCTCAACTGTTTTACAGTATTTCTTATGATAGCATAACGAGTTTTTCTAATACCTTCAGAATTAGGCTTCTGATCTATCATTGAATAAAAAAGATGCATTACACAACCAGATGACTTGCCAGAGTTTCCAGTAATATAAATAACTCCTTTTTGACGGACTACAAAAAAAGTAGTAGGTAAAACAAAACAATATTTAAATTCATTCGTCTTTGCTTTTTCAATATAGATATTAGAATTTCTTCCTTCAATTTTAGGATATATTTTTCCTCCAGAGATATAAATATGATAAGTGCCTTTCCAATTTTCTTTATCTGGATAACTTCTCCTATTAATATAAGCTCTTCTTCCAGTAGCATGTGCGGCAAACTGAATAAATTCAGCATTTTCTTTTATAGAAGTAAAATATCTTCTATCATTCCCTCCATAAAAACCTCCATCCCAATAAATCATTTCATCAATAATAACTTCAAGAGAAGAACTATCTAAACCATACCATTCTTTTGGAAAAACTTTATAAAATTCATCAAAATAAAAAGTAAATATTTCTTCAGTTGGTCTATTTTTACATTTTGAAATTTTGTAATCAATCCCAAGTTTTTGTAAAAGCCATTTTAAACGCTCTTTTTTTCTCTCTTTTCTAAGACTTACTTTTATTTGCTTACTATTTTTTGGTTTATGTCCATCAGCAGAAAGGGCTACTAATAATCTCAATCTAAACTCATCAATTTTTTTACCTTTTTTTGTAAATGAATTAGGTATATACTTTCTGTTAGGTGCTAAAGCAATCTCATAAGCAGGTAATACTTTAAATTTTCCATTATAATCATAAAAAGGAACTCTATGTTCTGGAGACATTTTCATATATAAATACTTACTACATTCAAAATTTATCCAATAATCTGCCGGTTTAACTATGTAATCAATAGGTTCTATAAAGGAGATTTCTCCAGTATCCTGATGCCATTGAGCTACTAAATCTCCTTCTTTATAATCTGATATTTTCTTCCAACCTGTAGGAGTAAGAAATTCAGTATCCTCAGGTAAAGGACCAAAAGGGCCCACGATGAATTTATACCTTTTCCTTGAATTAAGAAAGGCTTTTACTGTAGGAACATCATCTAAGTTGTAATTGATAATATATCCACTCATTTTAAAAAATTATATCATAAAAAGACAAAAATAAAAGCGATTTTATTTTAAAATTTAAACAAAAAAGGAAGACAAGGCGAGCGAAACAAGTTGAGAAAAAATAAATTTTTATTGATCCTTCTGTATCAACTGCTTATGAAAAGAATTCAACTACTTTAGCAATAAAAATTGGTAAAGGAGCTTGAATTCTTTTTTATCCGAATTTATGAGGAAAAAAAAGAAGATTTTTTGTCTAATAAAAATACTGTGTATTTTTGTTAGACCATATATTAATGTATAATTTAATATTGTTATATCTCTATATATTAAGATGGGTAGACAAAAACACACGGGTAATCTTATAAGGTTCTTCCAAAATACAACGCAGAGTAGCAGTTTTACACAAGAGTTAATTGAAAAAAATTGACAAAACTATTGACAAAAACAGTTTTTGTGGTATAATGAATAAAAAATATTAGGAGGGAATTATGAGAGAAAAAAGAATTAAAATTATTTTTGGGGATGAAGAAAAAGAGCTTCCTTTTAGAGGAGAGTTTTTTAAACAATTATTAAAGTTATACAAACTATTTACTATGGCTATGGAAATGGATGGAGTTCCTTTTGAAGGAGTGGTGAAAGTTAAGAATGAATTAGATTTAATTCCTCTTGCTTTAAATATGTTATTTTCAGAAATGTTAGTAAAAGTATGGTCTGCTTACATTGAAGGTCTTATTACTGAAAAAGAAATTCCAAAAGATTTACTTGATTTAGTAACATGCGTAAAAGAAGCTAAAGAACAATCAAAATAGGAGGGATTATGGATTCTATTTATATTCCAAGAAATATCACTCTAATATTAAGAGATATTTATGAAGCTAAAAAATGTAAATTTACAGCTCATATAATAAAACTAATAAAAATATTTTGTTATGCTTTATCTGTATGGAAAGGGCAACCTATTATTAAAGTTTTTATGGAAAATATAGATTATAAAGAATGTCAATCGTATAGGTATAGAATGCATAATCTTAAGACATTTTTGAATACAAATTCTGAGATTGAAAAGGTTTTACAAAATTATTTTTATATTGAATTTGGACATGGTTGTGCTTTTGTTCATTTGAATGTTAATAAAAAAGACTTTTACTCTGGTGGAAAATACCCCATTGCTTTTGAAGATTTTAAAAAAATAAAAAATTTTTATGATTTATTAAAAGCATTTACTATTTCAAAAAAAGATGTATTTAATGTTTTAAGGCAAATAGGAGTGAATTATTCTGATAAAAGTATTTATACTATTTTCAGTAGAATAAATAAATCTCCTATCAAATTTAGACCTTATATATTCAAAGCTCCTACTCCTATATTTAGCAAAATTGCTTCTAATGTTAAATATATCTCTTTTATAAAAGAGAAAAAATCTATTACGAAACTTTTATTATACATAATACATCTAAAATATAAGAATAAGCTGAGTAAAAAATATTTTACAGATAAAGAAATCAATTTAATTAAAGCTTTTTGTGAAAAGAAATTAATTTTGCTTGATGGACATATACAGTTTTTACCTCCTTTTTTTATTAAAGTGTCTGAGCATGTTTTATCATATTGGAATTCAAAACTTTTAATGGAAGATTTCGTTTACATTGAAATCAGTAGGGGGGAGTCTTAAAATGAAATCGTTTTTATTTTTAAAATGTTTGTTGTATAACAGTCAAACTTCTAACAAAAATACACTTTAAAGGAGGTTTTGAAATGAAAGATGAAGCCTGTAATCAGATATTAGCAGAGGATATAGTTATAGAGAAAAGACATTCAGATATAGGTTTAGTTTATAGAGGAAAAATTTCAGTAAGTTATTCCAATTGTATATCTCATACTCTTGTAGAAATGGCTGTCCATAGAGGAGAAATTAAAGATATAGAAAGTGAAATAAAAAAAGAGATAATCAATGCTATTCTTTATAAAATATATGGAGATATTTCATATCGTATTAAACAAATACTGGTAGATTGTAAAACTTATGATGAAATTGTAAGAGAATTATTAGATATGTTAAATTCTTTAATGTATGGAAAACCTGTAAAAAAGTAAGGTTATTCAATAAGGAGGGGATTATGTTTAATTCAAGAATAAAAGAAGATTATTACAAAAAGATTGCTTTAGAAGTTGCTAATTTAGTTATAGAGAAACAAAAAGCCTATGGGGATAGTTTTGGAAAAAGCGGTGATATTTTAAGAATTTTATATCCAAATGGAATTAATCCTGATCAGTATGATGATATGTTAACTATTGTAAGGATAATAGATAAACTGTTTAGAATAGCTAATGATAAAAAAGCTTTTGGAGAAAATCCTTATAAAGATATAAATGGATATTCTTTATTAGCTTTAGTAAGAGATGTTCTAAAAGAAAATGGAAATTTAGAGGAGTAAATATGGCAAATTCAAACTATAAATATCACGAGTATGATATAAGAAATCAGTTTAGAGAAGCTGGATTTAAGTGTGAGCGAGTTCCTTGTTCTGGAAGTGCAAGGGGTTTTAAAGGAGATTTAGTTTTAAAAGTATTTGATATAAACCTATTAATTGATGTTGCTTACAGAAGTAAGAAAAGAGCTTATCCAAAGATCTTATTTAGTGAAATAAACAAGCAAAATTTTTTATGTTTGAACAATGAAGTTTATCTAATGAATTTAAATACTTTTATTTCTTGGTTAAAAGGAGATTATGATTATGTAATAGAAACAATTTATTTGGGATGTTTTTCTTTAGAAAAATTAAATCAAGTATTAAAAAATAAAATTGTCAAATATGATTTAGCTGTTTTTAAAACTAATGTATCTAAAAGAAAATGTATTAGGAATGTTTGTATTAGAAAAGAAAGATTTGAAGAATTAATACAAGAAATAGGAGGTTATTATGAACGGACATCTAAAGATTGATGACTCAAGATGTATTAGATGCTTCTCCTGTGTAGATAGTTGTGAAGGGGCTTTAAAAATAGAAAATTTGCATGAACCTCCAATTTGGAATGAAGAAGAATGTATTTTTTGTTTCAGGTGTATAGATGTTTGTCAGAACGAAGCAATAAGTTTTGATAATTAAAAGGAGGTGTTAAAATGAAGCCACAAACTTGTAAGAAATGTGGAAGAATACAATTTGTATCGTGGATAGATAGTGATAAATTATGGGAAGAGTTTTGTGAAAGAATTGGTTGGAATGGAAATAATACAATATGTTTGGAATGCTTTGCTCAATTAGTTGGTTTTGTTGATTTAACAGAATATGGTTATATAGATAATGTAGTTTATACTGTCAAATTATGGGATAAACGGAGGTAAAAATGTATTTAAATTGGTGGCAAATTTACTTATGGTTAAAGTTAGATACTATGCAAGATTTTTGTTTTTGTTTTCCTGTTTTTGTAGTTGTGTTTATATGTATATATGTCTTCATATTTGGAAATCTTTTGGAAGATACTAATAGAGTTTTAAAGTTTTTTAAGAGTAAATTATTAAAAATTTTGATATTTCTATCAATTATATTTCTTATTTTAGGTGGCTTTTTACCTTCTTCTAAACAATTTGCTCTTATTTATGTTCTACCAAAAATAGTAAATAGCAAAACTGTTCAGGAAATCTTTAATGATACAGATGAAACTATGACTTTATTATTAAAATATGCAAAAGAAGAATTAAGAGATAAATTAAAAGAAAACAAAAGTAAAATAAAAAAGAGGTAAGAGAAATGATACCATATCTTAAAGTTATTTGGTGTATTAGTTCAATTGTAGTTTTTATTGTCTTATCAATTTTTGTTATTAAAGAATTTAAAAGAGACTTACAGTTTCACGGTCATATAACTCTTGGTGATATTGTAGGTGCTTTATTAGTAATTTCTATTACATCAGTATTTTGGTTTTTTGTGCCTTTTGTGATAGCCTTTGCATTTATACTTGGACCTATATTAAAAGTAGTTGAGAAAATAGGAAATATTTGTGTAATTAAGAAAAAATAACAAGGAGGTCTACTATGATAATTGTTTTTATTACACCTTTTGGAAAACTTGGTATGGGTAAATTAAATAAAGAGAAAGGTATTATAGAAAATTGTGTAGGAATAATAAGTTCTATGACACCAAATAAAGGAGTTCAAATAAACATAGTTCCTTTCTTTGAACCTTTTTCAAATGAACATCCTTCAATAGAATTAAGTAAAGTTTTTGCTTATTCAAAAGTAAAGCCTGACTTTGAGAAAGTTTATATAGAAGTCACTACTAATTTAAAAATAACTACTTCTGAAAAAGAAGCTGAAAAGTTTGCTAATGATATAATGAGGTTTAAAACCAAAAATCCTAAATTGAAATAAGGAAGTAAAATATGATTGAAAGTAGATATTATGGTTATTTAATAGATGAAGAAAAGTTATTAAAGCTTCCAGAATTACTGCCAACGATTGAAGTTCCTATTAGGAAGAATTTTAATTTTAAGCGTGAAATCTACCATTTATTAGGTGATTCAAATGTAAAAGTATTACGTATATCAGCTGAAATTGGCTTATATGGTAAATGTAATAACAGATTTTTTTATTTTTCTAACGAAAAAGACATGAAAAGACTTATTAAAGATATTTGTTATTTGATTATTGAAAAAGAATATTCTAATAAAGAAATCAAATTTAAAAGTTAGAAATAAATTATAAGGAGGTAAACTATGAATAGGGTTTACAAAGGAGAATATCTTCTTGAAACAATGTCTGATTTTCGCCTTGATGTAAAAAGATGGGACAGTAATAGAGGCTGTTATAATCATTTATTTACTATTAAAGGTTTAGAAGATTTAAAGCCAAAACATAAAGAAATTTTATTGAAGAAAATAAAAGAGTTTTATGAAGAAATTAATAACTGTTGAAGGAGGATGTAATGGTTAATTATGCCTTTTTTTATAGATTATGATTTGGAATTAGAAAACAAGGAGGAGTAAAATGTTTAATCCAAGAAAAGAAGTTCCAAGTTTAGAATTATGTAAAAAATTAAAAGAAATCAGTTATCCACAAGATAAATATGGTTTTTACTGGGTGAGATTAAAAGGAAGTTTAGTAAATGAAAATGAATGGGATTTAATTTATTGGAATGAGGAACATATAAGATGGGATGAAAGAGGAAAATATATTTTATTAGGTGGTTGTGATTGTTGTGCTGACTATCTTGATATTATAGAGAAAATCAAAGCTCCTACTGTAAGAGAACTAATTGAAATATTACCAGATAAGATTGAGTTTGATAAAAAAGATTACTATTTATGTATGACTAAAGATTGTATAGGTTACAATAGAATTATTGTTGGGGATTTAGGTGCTATTGATATGTTTTGTAATGAGAAAGATATAGCTAATAGAATTGCTAAAGCTTTAATCTGGTTAGCAGAGAATGGTTATGTTAATTTCTCTAAAAACAAATTAAATTAATGAGGAGGAATAAAAAATGGAAGCCACTCTTATTTTTGAAAAGCATAATCAAATAAAAAATACTAATAATATTGAATATGTTTGCCTATTTGAAACTCTTGATAACGCCTCTCGTTTTAGAAATAAAATTCCTTCTCTTCTTACTAAAAAATACCCTCATATATCTTTTAAATTTATTAATATAGAAAAGATAAGGAGAAAATCAGGCAAGGCCTTTATTCTTGTTTATGCTGTTTATAAAAACAATACTTCAAAATAAAATCAATTTTATTTTCACAACCTCTTGACAAATTGAAAAACCGCCTTATAATTGGAAGATATATCTTCCATTAGGAAATAAATATCTTCCAGTTATAAGGTTGCCTCTCTTTCTTTTAAATAAAATCTCCAAGCGAAACGCCTCAAATAAAAAGATCTTTTATCTAAAATTCCTAATACTATATATATAAAACTTTTATTAATCAGTCTGGTAATTATACTATCTATATAACATACACTACTAAACATTTCTTTTGCCTCTTCTAATTATGATATTTATACAACAACTATCAATAAATGTTTACCATTTTACTAAACATTTATTTTACCTCTTCTAATTATGAGGGTGGGAAAGACAAACCACATATAGCAATATATAAATACCCCCGTGTGTCCACCTGGGGTGTCCTATATATACAATATGTAAGCACAAAAAAAGACAAAAAAATAAACCCGCAAGGCTTAATACCTTGCGGGTTCTAACCCTGATAAATAAGGGATTGCGACTATATCCAATCCTGGAGCTCAACTCGCTCCCAGGATTGGATTTCTTCTTCCAACCTCTTCAAATTTTCTTCTTTTTTCTTTTTCCTTTCTACAACCTCTTTAATAAACTCAGATAAC
>Ga0256842_1001734_pt1 | contig 16972 bp, 19 predicted proteins | sample 4559240metaG_FD_185973 | JGI IMG/M metagenome (GOLD analysis project Ga0256842, IMG submission 185973) | Hydrothermal vent microbial communities from Guaymas Basin, Mexico - 4559-240 | ecosystem: Environmental > Aquatic > Marine > Hydrothermal vents | place: Mexico: Guaymas Basin | collected...
AATCGCACCACTTCTTTACTCTATCTTTATCAAAATCGGCGATATATAACTCGACTATTCTTTTATCTCCTATAAATTTCGGCAAAGAGGAGAACTCTATATCCAAAGGTAGAGACTTCATGATATCAAGTATGTCGTTTTCGCTTGAGTGCACTATGAAGTTGCAAAAGTGTTTTTCTCTATTTTTGGGATAAAATCTATCAAGAGCCTCTATCACCATATGTTGAGCCATCTCTGGAAAACCCGGTACAAAGAAAAATCTCTCATCTACTCCGAAACCTGGTACATTATTGACAACATTTTTTAAAAGTATGGAGTTTTTCGGGAGATTTGCCATATTTACTCTGTGTGGATATGCATCATCTCCGAATTGATTTTTTATAAGTTCTAAAGCTTTTTTATTTTGCTCGATAATTCCGTTACTAAAAACTTTGGCGGCTACCTCCCTTGTGTAATCATCCGGAGTGGCTCCTATACCGCCAAAGCTGAACATTACAGAGTTTTTATCTTTTTTCACAAGATTGAAAACATCCTCCATAAATAAAGGGTCGTCTTTTATGATAAAACTTGCCTTTTGCTCCCACCCTCTTTTTAAAAGCTCTTTATTTAAAAATTCGAAATGTTTATCTTTTCTTCTTCCGTTGAGTATCTCCGTGCCGATGATAATCGAGTAAAAAGAGGGGTTTTTGATCATTTTTAAACCTTGCTTTTTATGAAATTTTCCATATCGTCAACTATCTCTTCGATAGTTCTCTCTCCGTTGATTTTTTTAAGAAGCCCCTTTTTTGTATAAAAATCTTGTATAGCTTTAAGAGGTTCGGTATATACTTTCATTCTATTGTAAAAGACTTCCTCGTTATCATCCGCTCCTCTGGCTCTTCCAAGAACTCTATCTTTTGCCACATCTTCACTAACTTCAACCTCGATAACAGAAACAAGCTCTACATCTTTTTCATTTTTGAGTATATCATCAAGAGCTTCCATCTGCTCAATGCTTCTTGGAAAGCCGTCAATGAGTATAATATCTTTTGAAGAGTTTTTTATGGCTGAAACGATAGTATTTATGACTATCTCAAGAGGAACAAGATTGCCTTTTGAAGTGTAGCTCTCTATGGTTTTTCCAAGTTCGCTACCGCTTGCTATCTCTGCTCTTAACAGATCTCCTGTAGAGTAGTGGGCGATAGTATCGCTATTTTTTTCCGCTATGATCTCCGCATCGGTCGTTTTTCCGCTTCCGGGTGCTCCTATGATGAGAAAAAGTTTTTTCATGATTGATCCTTTAATGTTTTTCTTATTCTAAGTCCAAGCTCTTTTAACTGCTCGTTATCCACTTCGCTTGGTGCTTTTGTTAGTAAGCATTGAGCTTTTTGAGTTTTTGGAAATGCTATAACATCTCTAATGCCTTCGGCTTTAGTCAATAGCATAATGAGTCTATCAAATCCTATAGCAAAGCCCCCATGTGGAGGTGCACCAAATTTTAAAGCTTCAAGTAAAAATCCAAATTTCTCTTTCGCCTCCTCTTCGGATATGCCAAGAAGTTTGAAAATCTCATTTTGAATATCCTCTTTGTGTATCCTTATGCTTCCGCCTCCAAGCTCAACTCCATTTAAAACAACATCATAAGCTATGGAGCTTATCTCTTCTATATCTTTATTTAAATCTCTCGGCATAGTGAAAGGATGATGCAAGGCTTTGACTTTGCCATCTTCTATCTCAAACATCGGAAAATCAACAACCCATACAAATTTAAATTCATCTTGCGGTATAATATCCATAAGCTCTGCAAGATATATCCTAAATCTTCCCATATAATCAAGTACGACTTTTTTATCCCCTGCACCGAAAAAGACAACATCGCCCACTTTAAGTTCGCATCTATCGACTATCTCTTTTAGGTCCTCTTCGCTAAAGAATTTTGTCAAAGGACCCTTTAATCCTTCCTCTTTCATCTGAAAGTAGCCAAGTCCTTTGGCTCCGAATTTTCTAACATACTCTTCAAAACCCTTCATCTGTCTTTTTGAGAAGATATTATCTCCGTTTGGAACTTTTAGGGCTTTTATACGGTTTCTTTTAGTATCTTTTGCAATGGAGCTAAATATCTCGTTTGTACTTTTTGCAAATATATCCAAAACATCCGTCATGGATAGATCGTATCTTAGATCGGGCTTATCGCTACCATATTTTTCCATAGCTTCATCGTAGGTTATCCTCTCAAATGATTTTGGTATCTCATGTCCGCAGGCTTTGAAAATGTTATATAGTAGGTGTTCGGCTACTTTGATGACATCCTCTTGATCGCAAAAACTCATCTCAACATCTATCTGAGTAAATTCCGGCTGTCTGTCCGCTCTTAAATCCTCATCTCTAAAACATTTCGCTATCTGAAAATATCTATCAAATCCACCCACCATCAAAAGTTGTTTAAAAAGTTGGGGAGATTGAGGTAGGGCATAAAACTCTCCGTTATGAACACGGCTCGGAACAAGATAGTCTCTCGCACCTTCGGGGGTGGATTTAGTTAAAACGGGAGTCTCAACCTCTAAAAATCCAAGCTCGTCCAAAGCATTTCTTGCCGCAATTGAGGCTTTGCTTCTTAGTTTAAATATCTCAAGAGATTTTTTTGTTCTAAGCTCCAAATATCTATATTTTAGTCGTATCTCTTCGTTTACTCTTTCATCTCCCAAGTCAAAAGGCATAGGCAAAGATCTGTTTTCGATAACCAAGTCACTAACTATAACTTCTATCTTTCCCGTTTTTAAGTTGGGATTTTCAAGACCCTCTCCTCTGTATCTGACTTTTCCTTTGGCAATAAGAACAAATTCGTCTCTTATCGAATCGGCTATTTTCCAAGCTTTTTCATTATCCTCAGGATCGCAAACAAGCTGTACAAGTCCTGTTTTGTCTCTTAAATCTATAAAGATAACTCCGCCATGATCTCTTCTGCTGTTTACCCAGCCACAAAGTTTGACCTCTTTGTCTATATCGTTTTCGCTAACTTCTGTATTATAATGAGTTCTCAATACTCTATCCTTGTGTAAAAATTGATTGATAATTATAGCTAAAATAAGTTAAATATTTGATTATTCCATATCTTGCAAAGCTGTTACGAGTTCAAAATATGAGGTATCATTGCTTTTTAAAAAACTATTCAGTACCTCTTCGGAAGCTTTCATGCCCCCTCTTTTTTCAGCTTCAAGCAGTTGTTGATATACAGGAATGATTTGTTGCAATCCTTTTCGGGAGGGTTTTCTTCTGACCGAATAGTAGCCGATAATATTTTCGTTTATATCCAAAGAGGCGGTTATATTGGCATAAACCCAATAGTATCCTCCATCTTTTCTTAAGTTTTTGACAAAGCCGAAAAATTCCTGCTTTTGCTGTATAAGATTCCACAAAAGTTTAAATGCGATTTTTGGCATATCGGGATGTCTGATAAGATTGTGATTTGCTCCTATAAGCTCATCTTCGCTGTATTGGCACATATCTATAAAAATTTTATTGCAGTAAGTTATGAAGCCTTTGGTGTCTGTTTTTGATACGATAAAATCGTGTTCATCCATAACTTCTTCATCCTCTATGAGCATTTTGGGTGCATCGAGTTTGCTCAATCTCTTTTTGCTCATAAACACTCCTTTAACCATTTTTTGTTATTATACACTTTTAAGTATTGAATATCGCTTTAATATTGTTTTTTTTGAGGTAAATAAATGCAGATAATAAATGAAGATAAAAGAGTGGGGGAGATAAAGCGAGTTGGTATGGTTTTAAGACCCAATAGCTACAATCTCCGTCCCTATTATGATAAGATAAAAAGAAAATTCAATGAGCATAATGCGGAAGTTTTAATATCTAACGAAAGTGCAAAACTTCTTAATGTGGATGGGGTGGATTTTGAATATATGTGCCAAACTTGCGATTTACTTGTATGTGTCGGAGGGGACGGCACTCTTATCTCTATAAGCAGAAGAAGTTATAAGTATGATAAACCCATACTTGCCGTAAATGCGGGAAAACTCGGATTTTTGACAGATATAAATTTTGAAGAGATAGAGAATTTTATAGATAAGCTTTTTATCGGAGAGTACCGAATCGACAAAAGAATGGTTTTGAGTGTTATTTTTTATGATAAAAACGGTATAAAACAGGAGGTGGCTTTTAACGATGCGGTATTTTCGAGAGATATGATAGGCGGAATGATAAAACTAAAAGCTTATATCAATAAAGATCACTTCAATACATATTTTGGTGATGGACTTATCGTCTCTACTCCGACAGGTTCAACCGCATACAATTTATCAAGTGGTGGTCCGGTGGTGTATCCTTTGACAGAAGCTTTAATTCTTACTCCATTGTGTTCTCACTCCTTAACCCAAAGACCTCTTATATTGTCTGTTGATTTTGAAGTAGAATTAAAAAGTGAGGATAAAGTCCTTATATCTCTTGACGGACAGGAAAACTATGATATGAGAGACTTTGAAAGTGTTAAGCTTAAAATTGCCTCTAAGGGTGTTAAACTCATACATAGAGTGGAAAGGAACTATTTTACCGTTTTAAGAGAAAAGTTAAATTGGGGTAGTGAATGATAGAGAGATTTTCTTTGAATGATTGCCTTGGCTTTAAAAAAGTTTCTTTAGAGTTTAAAAATGGACTTATACTTTTTAGTGGGGCAAGTGGAGCCGGTAAATCGGTGCTTTTGGACTCAATGTTGGGGTTATTCGGGGTAAAAGAGTTACATGCAAAAATGGCTGAAGCAAGTATTGATAACCAGCTGGATTTGCAAAAATTTGGGATAGAAAATGAGGAATATAATGTATTTAGATTTATAAAAGGCAAATCTTCAAGATATTTTATCAATGATGCTCAAGTATCCAAAAAGAGTGTAAAAAAGATAGCATCCGGTTTTGTGGATTATTTATCTTTAAAATCATATAAAGAGTTTGAAAATAGTAAAATTATAGATGTACTTGATGAGTTGGTTTGCAAAAAAGATATTCGACACAAAAAAATACTGGATGAATTTAGAGAAAATTTTGAAAAATTTAAAAAAGTGGAAAAAGAGTTAAGTAAGATAGAAGAGGAAGAGAGAAAGATAGAAGAACTTAGAGAGTTTGCTATCTATGAGATAAAAAAGATAGAGGATATCTCTCCTATAATAGGCGAATATGAAGAACTTATGGAGATAAAAAAAGCACTCTCTAAAAAGGATAAAGTTCTTGATGCTATACAGAAAGCAAATCCTTTTTTTGAATATGAAAGTTATATAAGCGAAGCTTTGTCTTTACTTGATATAGATAGTCAATTTTTTGATGAAACGATAAATGAGTTAAAGGTTCATTTTGAAACATCTGTCGATAAGTTAAATGAATTTGATGATGAGAAGATAGAGGAGGTATTGGATAGACTTGAAAAATTATCTTCCCTAAAGCAACGATATGGTTCTATCGAAGAGAGTTTGGAACATTTAAAAAAGAAAAAAGAAGAAGTTATTCATTATGATAATATTTCTTACGAGAAAGAGGAACTTAAAAATTCTTATGAAAAGCTATTGAGCAAATGTGAAAAAATGGGAAAAGAGATTTCAAAATTCAGAAGAGTTGCTATAAAAGAATTAAACTCTAAAATAAACAGTTATCTTAATATGCTATATCTTGATAATATAATTATGAGTATCAAAAGGAAAGATATGGATATAAACGGATTAGATAAAGTAGAGATTGATTTGTGGGGAAATAGACTTGAAAAGATAAGTTCAGGCGAGTTTAATAGAGTTAGACTTGCATTTTTAAGCTCTTTTAACGATATTTTAAACAAAGAGACAAATTCTATTTTAGTTCTTGATGAAGTCGATGCCAATTTAAGCGGGAAAGAATCTATGAGTATAGCTTTACTTTTAAAAAAATTATCAAAAAATTATCAAATATTTGCCATATCTCATCAGCCCCAATTAACATCAAAAGCCGATATGCATTTTCTTGTTTATAAAAAGGAAGGGATTAGCAAAGTAAAAGAATTGAAAGATAAAAATGAAAAGATTAATGAGTTGGCTAGGATGATAAGCGGTAAAAATATTACAAATGAAGCTATGGAATTTGCAAAAAGTTTAATGGAGGATACATGATAATAGATACACATTGTCACTTAGATGATCAAAAATATATAGAAGATTTGGATGAGGTTATAGAAAGAGCAAGAGAAGAGGGTGTTAAGGGTTTTGTGATACCTGGTGCCGATATAGTTGATCTTGATAGAGCCAGAGAGATAGCATATAGCTATAAAAATGTATATTATGCGGCAGGAGTTCATCCTTATAATTTGGAGAGTTATTATACTGATTTTTTACAAAAACATTTAAGAGATGCAAGATGTATAGCAGTAGGAGAGTGCGGACTTGATTATTATAGATTGCCGGATAGCGAAGACGAGATAAAGAAGATAAAAGAAACTCAAAAGAGACTATTTAAAGAGCAGATAGAGCTATCTTTTGAGTATAAAAAACCGATAATTGTGCATATAAGAGAGGCAAATCAAGACAGTTATGATATTTTAAAAAGTTACGGAGAATTTCCTCAACTTGGCATACTTCACTGCTTTAATGCAAGTGAAATGTTGCTTGATTTGGTTGAGAGTGGATTTTATTTTGGAATAGGCGGGGTTTTGACATTTAAAAATGCTAAAAAACTTGTTGATATTTTACCAAAAATTCCACTTGATAGGATAGTTTTGGAGACTGATGCACCATACCTCGCTCCTACTCCTCACAGAGGAGAAAGAAATGAACCGGCTTATACGACTTTGGTTGCAAAAAAGATGGCAGAAATTCTCAATATAAGCTATGATGAAGTCTGTGAAATAACAACAGCAAATGCAAAAAGAGTCTTTAAAGAGTTTTGTGGTATAATTTAGAATTATATTAAAAAGGTAACGAATTGTTAAGACTATTTTTTATACTTTTTTTATGTTTTCAGTTTTTGTTTGCATCATTGACAATGCAAGATAATTATACAAAAGAGATTCAAGTTTTAAAGAGTTTTGATATTAATGAAAATTTTTTAGCTGATCCGGTTTTTATCAATATGCAAAACAATCTTGATAAATATAGAGCAAAACACTTTTTAAAAGTTCTTGAGGATGGGCATGTATTTGTGCCCGTTTTGACAAAAATGATATCTGATGCTAAGATTCCTAAGGCATTTTTATATTTAGCAATGGCTGAGTCTAATTTTTCTGCAAAAGCCAGATCTAGGACAAGAGCAGTTGGGTTGTGGCAATTTATGCCACAAACTGCTAAGTTATTAGGTTTAAAAGTTAATAGATATATAGATGAGAGAAGAGATCCTATTAAATCCACAAAAATTGCTATCAAATATCTTAAATTTTTACATAAAAAATTTGGCAAATGGTATCTCGCGGCTTTAGCATATAATTGTGGAGAAGGAAAATTAAGTAGAGTTATAAAAAAGATTGGTACAGATAAATTAAGTGTATTGCTTGACAGTAGAAAAAAGTATTTACCAAAAGAGAGCAGACTATATCTTAGAAAGATTGTAATGATGGCAAATCTATCAAATAATGAGGATTTTATTGTAAAAAATAATGCAGAACATTTAATGAATAGAGGTGATAGTTCTTCGCTTGTATCCATTAGTGTTAGAGGAGGAGTTTCTTTACAAAGTATCGCAGATAGTATAAAAGTATCTCCAAAAGTTCTTAAAAGTTTCAATCCTCAACTAAGATATTTTTTTACTCCTCCATATAATAAAAAATATAATATATATATCCCATATAATAAATTTACTCTCTTTAAAAGAAATTTTAGAGAAAGCAAAAGTAATAGAAAATTTTATGTATATATTGTCAAAAAAAGGGATAGTCTATATTTGATAGGTAAAAAATTTGGAATTTCTTATAAAATTATTAAAGATTTTAATCATTTAAGAAGCAATGTACTTAGATTGCATCAAAAATTGATAGTCCCTTCTACCGGACCAAGATATATGAAATATACTATAAAAAAAGGAGATACATTGTCTTTTATTTCCAAAAAATTCAAAGTTAAAATCAAAAAAATAATGGAAGTTAATAATATGAAAAGCACTATTATAAAACCAGGAAGAAAAATTGTTATCCCGAACTAATAGTATCATTTTATTTGTATTTGTGATTTTATTTGTAAGCGGTTGCTCTACGAAGAGTTATTATGGTGGAAGCTATGCCTATAGTCATAGCAGAAGATACCATAAGATAAATAATTCACCATCTGTTCAAAGAGCAACCATGAGACCATATGTTGTAAATGGACGAACCTATTATCCTACTGTAGTACAAACAGGAAATATATATAGAGGTATTGCAAGTTGGTACGGACCCAACTTTCACGGAAAAAGAACTTCAAACGGTGAGTATTATGATATGTATGCTATGACAGCAGCTCATAAAACTTTACCTATGAATACTATAGTTAAAGTTAACAATCTTTTAAATGGGCGAAGTGCCATAGTAAGGATAAATGACAGAGGACCATTTGTTAAAAATAGAATTATAGATTTATCTTATGCTGCCGCTAAAAAACTTGATATAGTTGCTACAGGTACTGCTCCGGTAAAACTTGAAGTACTTGGATTTAACGGAAAGATAACAACAGCATTAAATAAAAAAGAATCTGTCGAGTTATCTAATTTTTCCGTTCAAATAGGCTCATTTAGAAAAAAAAGAGGTTCGGAAATATATTTGCATAAATACGATAATTTCTTGGGTAGATACAAAACTTCCATAGTTAAAAGTTACTATCAAAATACTCCCATATATAGAGTTTGGCTAAATGGTTTTAAAAGTGAAAACGAGGCAAAAGATTTCATAAAAAGAGGTAATTTTCCAGGTGCCTTTATAGTGAGGAGGTAGAGTTGACTAAGATAGATAGAAAGACAAAAGAGACAGATATAGTTTTAAGTTTAGATATTGAAGGTAAAGGTGTTTGTGAAATTGATACTTCTATAGGTTTTTTTGATCATATGCTTGAAGCACTTTGTAAACATTCATTGATAGATATGAAATTAAAATGTAGGGGCGATTTACATGTTGATTTTCACCATAGTGTGGAGGATGTAGGCATAGTTATTGGTCAAGCCTTAAAACAAGAGATATATCCAGTAGATGGAGTAGAAAGATTTGCTGATGTTACCATAGTAATGGATGAAGCAAGTGTTAAGTGTAGCATGGATTTATCAAATAGAGCCTTTTTGTACTATGAAGTTCCCGTTTTTGGAAAGATAGGAGAGTTTGATGCAGAGCTTGCCGAAGAATTTTTTAGGGCACTGGTTGTAAACTCATCTATCAATGCTCATATAGTAAAAGAGAGAGGTTCTAATAAACACCATATCGTAGAGGCTACATTTAAATCTTTTGCAGTGGCATTAAGAAGAGCATTGGCAAAAAACAATAGAATTGGCATTCCAAGTACCAAAGGTATTTTATGAATTTAAAACTTGTTGCTTTTGATGTTGATGGTTGTATGACAAATGGCGGTATTGTATATGACACCAATTATATAGAATCAAAAATATTTAATGTAAAAGATGGATTGGGGATAGTCAGCTTAAAAAAACTTGGTATAAAAACGGCTATTATTACCGGTAGAGAGTCGAAAATAGTTGAACATAGGGCAAAAGAATTGGGGATTGATTATCTTTATCAAAATATTAAAAATAAACTTGAAAAATTTAAAGAAATATTACAAAAAGAGGATATAAAATTTTGTGAAAGTGCTTATATAGGCGATGATATAAATGATGTTTCTATACTTAAAAGAGTGGGGTATTCATTTACTCCAAATGATGCAACAAGCTATGCAAAAAATATTGCTAAAATTGTATTAAGTAGAAATGGTGGCAATGGAGCCGTGAGAGAAATGATTGAAATTCTTTTTCGAGAGTGTGATTTAAAAGAGAGGTTCATAAAGCTTTGGGAATAAAATTTTTTTCAATTTTTGTTTTGTTCTTTGCGATAAGTTCAGTTTTTTTATTTTATAAAAAATCTAAAACATTGGTATTTAGACATATAGGTGATTCCGCTCCACTTATGGAGTTTAGAGATATAACAAGCTACAATATAACATTTAACGGTATCGATGCTATACTTAAAGCAAAAATCGTAAAAAGATACAAAACAAGAGATGAATTGTATAATATATTTACAATTAAGCAAGACAAGAATACAGAAGAGAGATTGTGGGCAGATAAAGGCATACTTAGAAATAGTATTCTAAGGCTTATCGGTAATGTTAAGTATAAAGATGCTCTAAATAGAACTCTTTTGAGTGATACAGTGGTTTATAATATAAAAAAAGATATACTTTCAAGCAATACGGCTTTTGTTTCAAAATACAACAATAGTACTGCAAAAGGTAGCTCTTTTGTTTACTATTTGAAATTAAAAAAGCTCTATGCTAAAAATATAAAAGCTAAAATTTATATGGAGAAATAATGAAATATCTATTTATAATTTTTATTATTATATCAAACTTTCTTTATGCAAAAACTCAAAATGTAGAGATAACTTCTAAATCTTTTGAAGCTGATGAATTAAAACAGGTATCCAAATTTATCGGCAATGTCAAAGTAATAAAAGAGTACGATGTCATAACATCGGATAAATTGATAGTGAATTTTGACAAAAAGAAAAACCCTATCAAGTATATAGCTATGGGAAATGCTAAATTTAAACTTATATTAAATAAAAAACACTATGCAGGAAAAGCAAATAAGATCATTTATGATCCTATAAAAAAAATATATCATTTTATAGGAAATGCTTTTTTGCAAGATTTGGATAGTAGCAAAAAAATATATGGAGATAATATAAGTATAGACCAATTAAACGGCAAATACAATGTTAAAAGTGATGGAAACAAGCCTGTAAAATTTATATTTAAAGTTAAAGACGATAAAAAGTGATACAAATTATTCAAGCAAACTTTATAACATCTTGTACCTCTGATAGAGATATGATAAGTGAAGGCATAAGCGAAGTTGCATTTCTTGGCAGGAGCAATGTGGGTAAAAGTTCTTTTATAAATACTTTAACAAATCATAAAAATCTTGCAAAAAGTTCCTCGACTCCAGGAAAAACAAGACTGATAAATTTTTTTGAAGTTGCATATAAAAAAGATGATGATAAATACATTGTTAGATTTGTTGATTTGCCTGGATTTGGGTATGCAAAAGTTTCAAAAAGTATGCAAAAAGAGTGGAGCAGACACTTAAACTATTTTATAAAAAATAGAGCTTCGATTAGAGTTTTTATTCATCTTTTGGATGCAAGACATCCATCTCAAAAGATTGATCAGGATGTAAGAGAATATTTAAAAAATATAAAAAGAGACGATCAGGAGATATTAGAAATTTTTACAAAAATAGATAAACTAAATCAAAAAGAGTTATCAAAGCTTAAAAGAGATTATAAAGACGGTATTTTTGTGTCAAATTCAAAAAAACGAGGAATTGATGAGGCAAATCAAAAAATATTTGCTTCATTGTTTGGATAAAAGATGGATATAGTTTATAAAAAACCTACACTTTTAGATATAAAAAATATGCAAAAGCTTGTTAAACCGGAAGTTGACAAAGGTATTATTTTATATAGAAGTGATGATGAAATGGCAATGAATATAAGATCTTATTTTGTTGCTGAATTAAATAAAGAAATAGTTGGTTTTTGTGCATTGCAAATATATTCTATCAAGCTTGGAGAGATCAGGAGTCTGATAGTCAAAGATGGTCTAAGAGGTAAAAATATAGGGAAAAATCTTATCACTTGCATAGAAAAAGAGGGAAAAGAATTGGGGGTTGAAGAGTTATTTTCTTTAACATACGAAAGAGGTTTTTTTGAAAAACTTGGTTATCAAGAGATAGATAAAGATAAATTACCGGAACAAAAAATCTGGGCGGACTGTATAAAATGTAAACTATTTCCGATATGCAAAGAGATAGCATTTATAAAAGCAATATAAGATATATAGTAGTATTTGTACTGCTGGTTATTTATGAATCCATTAGCTCAATATATCCGTATTTGACTCCTCTATTTGGTGTAGCTTTTTACTATATTTTATCTAATATCAACAAAAGAGATAATCTTTTTATCGTCTTTTTATCTTTTTTGTATCTTTTGATATTTGAAGTAGATAAAGGTTTTATACCTTTTTCATTTATGATATTTTTTATTTTCTATTATTTCTTTATATATGATAGGGTTGAACATTTCTTTGTCGAAAAAAATTATAAGATATTTTTTCATGTTTTTATAGGTTATGTTGGATATTATATCGTAAATGTTGTGCTTAAATACCTCTTTAACCAAGATATATCGGTTTTTGATTATAAGTATTTTTTATATATTGTAACAGATTTTTTGATATTGGTGGTTTTGTGAAAGTCAAGATAGTAATAGCTTTGTTTTTTTCAATTTGGTTTATATTGCTTGTTAGAATTTATTATATATCTGTCAAATCAAATGCATTGTATTTGCAAATTGCTAAAAATAATATTATAAAAAGTGAAGATATAGCACCTCTAAGAGGCATCGTAAGAGATAAGAATGGAGTTGCACTTGCTGTAAATAAGCTCGGCTTTGCCATAGAACTTGCTCCACATTTATCTAAAAAAAAGAGGCTTCATATATTGGAAAAAGAGCTTAGAATTGTTGCAAAAACTTTTCCGGAATATGAGTATAAAAAGTTAAAAAATGAGTATTTTAAACAAGATTCGCCATATTTACATAAATTTATCAAAGTTATAAGATTTTTACCATACAAGAGATTGATTCCATATTTTGCAGATTTTTCTCTTGATAAATATATCAAAATCGTCCCTGCATCTAAAAGATATTATCCTTATGGTGAATTACTTTCCCATGTCCTCGGATATGTTTCCAAAGCAAATATTAAAGATGTAAAAAGAGATAGTGTTGCAAATCTTACAGGTTTTATAGGTAAAAGTGCCATAGAAAGATACTACAATGAAGAGTTAGAGGGCGTTGCTGGTATAAAAGTTAGTGAAGTATCAGCATATAATAAAGAGATAAAAGTTTTAAAAAAAATTAATCCGACTAAAAAAAATATAGTTTTAAATATCGATATTAGATTGCAAAAATTTATATCTAAAATATTTAAAGGTAAAAGTGGAGCAATAGTTGTAATGAATACAAAAACTGGAGCAGTAATCGCCGCAGGTTCATATCCGGGTTTTGATCCAAATAAATTTGTTAATGGTATTAGCTATAAAGAGTGGGCAAAAATTTCTACTGATTTTAACCATCCATTTACCAATAAATTGATAAATGGACTTTATCCACCCGGTTCAATCGTAAAACCTGGAGTTGCACTTGCTTTTTTAAAGAGTAAATATATCAATAAAAATACCATATTTTACGACCCTGGTTTTATAGAACTTGGTAATAGAAAATTTAGATGTTGGAAAAAAGATGGACATGGTAAAGTTGATGTGATAAAAGCTATAAGAGAGAGTTGTGATGTCTATTTTTATAAGGGTAGTTTAAAAGTAGGAATAGACAAGATATCTCGAGATTTGAAAAAATTTGGCTTTGGGCAAAAAACAGGAATTGATTTATCAAATGAATCAAAAGGTATTTTGCCTTCAAGAGAGTGGAAATTGAGACGATATAAAAAACCTTGGTTTCAAGGTGAAACTATCATTACATCTATAGGGCAGGGCTATTTTCTTGTAACCCCAATGCAGATAGCAAAATATACCGCTATGTTAGCAACTGGTTTGAATGTAGTACCCCACTTCGGATATAGTGTAGGCAGTAAAAAGGTAAAATATAAAGTAAAATCTGTCTTTAATAAAAAAGATGATAAATATCTAAAAACGATTAGAAAAGCTATGTATGAAGTAGCAAATTCACCCCATGGAACCGCTACTAATTATTTACATAAGTGTAAAATTATCTTGGCAGCAAAAACTGGTACAGCTCAGATAGTGGGTATCCCGCAAGAAGAAAAAAAAAGAATGAAAGAGAATGAACTTGCCTACTATAAAAGATCTCAAGCTTGGCTTACCACCTATGGACCGTACAAAGATCCACAATATGTTGTAACTGTTCTCGTAGAACATGGAGGACATGGAGGACATGCCGCCGGAGGTATAGTATCTAAAATATACAATAAACTTCTTGAGCTGGGGTATATCAAAAAGTAGTCAATGCACCACACTCAAGCTTCGTTGAATAACTAATGCTATCATAACCAAAAGCACGATACCTGCCGATTTGGAATAGAGCTTATTTGCTGTTATAAACACAAGCATTATGGAGACTACAAGAACCGAAACTATATCAAATATAGAATTTGATAGATTGATTGTGAGGGGATTTATGATGGCTGCTCCTCCAAGTACCATTGTAAAGTTGGCGACATTTGAACCTATGATATTGCCTATTGCCATATCTGCATTGCCTTTTCTTGCGGCTTTTATGCTCACTACAAGCTCCGGCAAACTTGTTCCAAAAGCTATAAGCAAGAGAGATATGACCCATTCGCTAACACCAAGACTCTTTGCTATAACGGAGGCAGTTTCTATGGTGTAGTTTGCACCTCCAAGCACCAAAATAAATCCTACCGAGAGCAACCCTATACTTTTAAGCCAATTGAAGTTTTCTTTTTTTAGGGATTTGTCAATTTCTTTGCTCAACTCTTTAGCATCACTTGTTAAAAATATCAAATATGCCACCATAACAAATAAAAATGCTAACCCTTCAAATCTGCTTATAATACCGTCACTTATCATGACTATAAAGATAAGTACGGGGAAAAGTCCCCAAGCACTATCTTTTTGGAAAAGATCTCTTTTTGGAGATATGTTTTTTGCTATCAAAAACACAAGCCCCAAAACAAGAGATATATTAAATATAACACTACCTATGACATTGGCAACCGCTATATCGCTTTTATGATAGTAACTTGCCGTCATAGATGCCGCCATTTCGGGCAAACTTGTGCCGAATGCCACCAAAGAAGCACCTATGACAAAAGAGGAGATGTTGAAGTGAATCGCTATTCTTTCCGATTCGTTAATGATAAAATCAGCCCCATATATCAAAGCCGCCAACGATACGACAAATATGACATAGTCCATCTATTCACTCCTTACGATTAAGCTTTTTGGAAGTTTAAAATGCTCTATGACCTCTTTTTCTTTCTCTCTCATTTCTCCACTATCGCTTTCGTGATCATATCCGAGCAAATGTAAAAGCCCATGTAAAAATAAAAGGGTAAACTCTTCATTAAAACCATGAGAGAATTTTTCGCTTACCTCCTTGACTTTGTTGATATTTATAACTATGGAACCTATGGGAGTATTTGGCAACTCCTCAAGGGGAAAACTAAGTACATCAGTAGGCTTATCAATATTTCTATAAATTTTATTTAGTTCTTGTATCTCTTTGTCATAAACCGCCACAAGCTCTATATCTTTATCGCATAGATATAAAGCAATATCTTGACAAATATCAATATCTATCTTGCTATCTGTTTGATTGTCAAATTCTATCACTTTAACTCCTACTATATAAAATTGTATTTTATCTAAAAATGGTTTAAAGAAATCACTACGGTTTTAAAACTTAAAATTGAATATATTTTTAATTATTTTAATGATTAAAAAATAAAAATAAAATTATTCCATAAGAAGTAAAAAAATAAGGTAGTGAAAATTTATGAAATGTTAAATAAGCTTTATTATCATTTAACATTCTCATTGCAATTATATTTGCAAGTGAGGCAAATACAAATCCACTTCCTGCTATATTTGATCCATAAGCGATAGCTTCATAATTATCACTGAATTGTACCATAAATATTGTAGCAGGAACATTTGACATAAATTGAGATAAAAAAATAGTTATATTCATCACATTAAAAAAATTTAAATCAAAAGAGTTAATAATATTTTTTATAATATCTATATCTGCTATAATATTAAAATCAATAAACATTAAAATAAAAGTAAAAATTAAAAACCAATCCATCTTTACTAACACTTCTTTTTTTATAAATAAAAAACTAATAATAATTATAGGAATTAAATATCTTACAAAATTCAAATTTAAAGCCACAATAAATAGAATAAAAAAAAGTAATGAAATGATAAATAAAAAAAGCTGATAGTTATTTTTCTTTATTTCTTTAATTTCTATTTTTTTTAAAGGGAAAATTATTATTACAAATAATAATAAGATTAAAAATTTTATTACAAATATAGGCATCATTATATTTATAAAATCTGTAAAATTTATATGCCATTCTCTAAAAAGATATAAATTTTGAGGATTTCCTATTGGTGTAAGTAAAGAACCGACATTTGCTGATATTGCTTCAAAAATTATAATTTTTGTAATATCATTTTTTATTACATTACTAATAGCTAATGTAATAGGCACAACTATAAATAATGTAATATCATTTGTAAGAAACATAGCTAAAATAGATGTAAGAATTATAAAAAACAAAGCAAGAGTTTTTTCATTTTTAAAAATAGTAATAAATTTAACGGCTAAAATATCAAAAAAATTAGATATTTTTATGGCAGTTGTTAAAACTAATAATATAAATAAAGCTCTAATTGTAGGCCAATTTATATAATTAAAAAAATTATAAATCTCTTTTGGATTATTTAATGTCAAAAGAAATAAAGTTATTAAACAAATAAAAAAAAGAAATTCTTTTTTGATTACAGTTAAAATATAAACTCCTTATAAAATTTCAAACCTATTTTATAATTATACATAAATTTTTCTATTCCCACCACAATTTTAAAAACAACCTTTTTATGCTAAAATTACAAAAAATTTAGGAATAAAAATGAGACTTACTCAAAAAGAGATAGAATTTATAAATAAGACTATTAAAAATTTTTTAGATTGTGAAATATATCTTTTTGGAAGTAGAATTGATGATAAT
>Ga0256842_1001735_pt1 | contig 16960 bp, 26 predicted proteins | sample 4559240metaG_FD_185973 | JGI IMG/M metagenome (GOLD analysis project Ga0256842, IMG submission 185973) | Hydrothermal vent microbial communities from Guaymas Basin, Mexico - 4559-240 | ecosystem: Environmental > Aquatic > Marine > Hydrothermal vents | place: Mexico: Guaymas Basin | collected...
GCTTTAGATACTATGAATATGTTGTCTTCAGTACTACCAGCAAACAATAGTCCTACTATGTTGTCTGGATCTATTTTCTCACCATTATCAAGTATTATTACGTCTTCATAGTCTACTACTGGTTTCGCTATTGCACAGTCCACTCTGTTTTCCTCAGTAACTATTGGTACTAGGCGTGTTTTACGCCTAAGTATCCTTGCAGGTATGTTGTATAGTGCACTCCATATCTTTGCCATAGGACATGTTGATGGCTCGTTTTCGAGATGTACTGGTACGTGTTTTACTATGAATCCTACCTTGTCAGCTATTGTTCCCTTATCGTATGGTCCGGGCTGTACAATGTCACGTATCTTTGGCAATTCTTTTTTCCAAGGAGATGGGTGGAATACATGGGCATTGCTTACAAGATGTGGCTCGTCATTATAGTATGCTATTGTTCCAAGAGTACCGGCTGTTATCTGTATGTGTCCTATTGATACACCACATACTAGTGGTCTATACTTTGCCTTCCTATTAACAGGTTTATCCGGTAACAGTATGTATGGTATGTGCTTTATCCTTATTATCTCGTACTCGTCACTTATAGTTAGAGGAGTCTCTCCTATCGCCAACACTACTTTATCAACTGGGTCTATTCCAACTATATTATTGTCTATGTACAGAGAGTTAAGACTCCTCATATTATACACCACAATATTGTTTTTAATCACTAGTGCTTAAAATTGATGGTGGACTGCTAAGCTTTATAATATTCACCTTTATCCCTTTCTCCTCAAAAATCTTTAGGAACTTCTCTATGTCGCCTCTGTTAAGCGTTATAACGACTATTTCATCGTCTTCAACGCTGAATCCTAGTATTAGGTTTTTCTTCATAAGCTCCATCAATATACTTGTATCAATCTTCATTTCTTACACCCCCTATATATTAGGTATCCGGCAATAATTATAGACGTTATTATTGTGAAGAACACTATTTTATCAATAATCATTTCATTATCTATTTCTTTAACAACTAGCTCGGACATACTATCACCAAATAAAAATATTGTAAAAGAGCAAAAAATATCATACTATTGGAATCATATAAACTTGAAGGCGGTCATCTTACTGTCATGTTTTTTCAATAGATTATATATTTCATTTAGTTTATCAAGTATTTGTTTATGCTCATCTGTTTCTTGTTCATATACCAATATTATTTCAGGATCAATATATCCATCATTAAATAACCATAATACTAACCATACGCCCTCGCTATCAAGATATATTTTTGTCTGATAATTATTATTTCCTAAACTTATTATTTCTCCATCCATTATTGTTCCATCTGGTTTAATTATTTTTACATTGGATGGAGTATCTTCAGAATGATAAACTAAATATATCGTGTCTCCGGGTTTTAATAGTCTTGGTTTTGGCAATACAATAAATTGTGTTTTTATTATATATCCGTCTGGGAATATGTATTCTATATACCATCTTCCATCAAGATTAGGAGTAAATTCTACCGAATATATATTATTTCCTTCATATATACATGTTCCTTCAGAAAAAAGTCCTTCCGGAGAATATATTTTATAGTTTATAGTTATTCCTTCTTCTGCAATCACATAATGTTTTATTTTATATCCCTCTACTGCTATTTTCATAGTTATCACTTTATAGTGGGTGTCTCTTTATCATACCTATAATCTCGTATTTATCTTTTGTAACTTTTATTACATCTGCACCCATAGTCTTAATGCCATTATATTCTCCGTCATATATTACAATATATGTTCCTTTCTGTAAACTGTTGATTGTGAATATGTATATACCATCGCCTATATGTGTTGCATTAGTCCAATCTTGTATGATTGTTCCATCTGGTTTAATTATTTTTACTTTAACCACTCCATTGGTAACAGGTGTACCATCATAAGTATATAATGCAATAGCCATAACTATATCTTCTCCTTCCTCATATCTATTACTTATAGCTAGTTCTCCAAATTTTATTCCAGATACTGACAGTACTGCTGTTATATCAGTTGGTTTAACTATATCTGTCTTTAGTACAAATTGGTTATAGTTTTCCTTCCATACACTAATTATAAATGGTGTATATGTCCATACATGCCAATAGAAGTTATTATCATAAGGTCCTTTTATCACATCAGCATCACTACTTGAACTTGTACTAACCCTTGCCTTAAAGCTTGTAACAGTAATAGTTGATATTCCATTAGAATCTGTTATTGATGACTGCATATTTCCCTTTGAATCAACAACGTTTACAATAGCATTACTTACTGGATTTCCATTCGAATCTTTTGCTATTATTTTCAATGTGAATTGGAAATATACTTCAGCACCCTCCATATTCCAACCTCTAAGCCACGTTATATTTCTTGGATCAGGTAGTGGTACAGCGTCAATTACATAGAATTTGCCGTTAGCACAATCTGGAAGACTCCATGCGTTTTTACAGTTTACAAATTTAGGTCTTTTTATAATCACACTACTGTTACTTGCTTGATAAAACGATAATAAGTATTCAGTATTCTGTATTACTATATCATCTAGCTGTGCAGGTGTCTTTGTGAATTCGTTAAATCCTGTCTGATCTATTGAGAATAACTTTACCCTTATCATTTTAAGATTGGATGAAGCGAATCTGTTTGCATTATATATATCAGTATCTTTTATCTCTACATCAGCATCATCTGTTACGCTGAATCTACCATCTTGCGGAAATATGACAGCACCATATATTCTAGCTTTACCTCTTATTTGAATACATCTCCAATCATCAGGTCCTGTTCCCCAGCTAACACTATACCATCTTGCAGATGATATTACAGGACCATTATATCCATATTTTTCACCAGTTCCAAATGGGTCTGCCTCGTCGCCGATTTTTACATATGTATCAGTTTCAATGATTAAGCTTTTTTCTACCCACAGTATATCTGTTCTATCCATTACAAATGTTGGATCAGAGCCGTTATATTCACCTCCTCCCTCTATTCTTAGATGGCATTTAACTATTAGACAGCGTTTCCCATTATCTGGATTCTTATCAAATAATGTTTTTCCCCAGTTATTACTTGAGTCTGCATTATGTATATCTTCTATATTCCAAGGAGTTGGTGGATTTGTAGATGTATCCTTATATCCTGATACTATTATCACATCATTATTACTATCATAACTTATGCTACCCATATAATCACCCAATATTTTAATAAAAATTATGGTATGATTTAATAGTGATTATGCTGGGTGTCTCTTCAACCATTTCATTATTGTATCTATCTTAGAATTTATGTTGTTAATATCTGATTGGAGACTTGAGATTGCTGTCTCTATATCAGATATTTCATCTTCAATATCCTTGTCTACAACTTCAAGTCCCAAGTAGTTTACTGTCTCTGTCTTTGATCTATTTGTTCCATCCCATGTGCCAATCCATATTTCTAATTCATACTTTCCTACAGTTGATGGAGCTGTTAATGTTGCTTTTACTATATCAGTTGAACCTACTCTCGTTAATTCTACGGGAGATCCGGTTGGACTGCCAGTATTATCTAGTATATCAACATATACGCTTTGACCGGATGGCACTTGATCTGATGGTAATCTATACTCTACCACAAACTGTTTGTTTTTACTAACAACTATTCTATATGTATGGAATACCATTTGTCTCACCATTTATATAATTATATAATAATGATAGGTAAAATATTTGTTGTCATGTTATCTCTATCCATCTACCTACATGTTTCAGAACTATGTTTCCTGTTAATGGGTTTGTAGACCATGTAAGCTCCATTGTAAATGTTCTAGTGTCTCCTTTGTCATCTTTTCCTCTTAGGGTTAGTTTTGTGGGTAGATCGTTGTTGTCATAGTCTAGTTCTATTTCGTAATTATATATTCTTATACAGTTCTTGCTATCCTTACATATTAGGATTGATCTACCGTTAAACATGTTTATTCCATAGAAAAGCATTTTTCTCAGAAGCTGTACTATTTCTACATCATTCATTATTATCGCCCCGCACATCTATTATTCCTATTAGCTCATATATTGTTATATATCCCTTGATCATTAATAATAGTTTTTTGCTGAAAGAAATATTGCTTAGCACCAATACGTATCCATTATCGTCTTCACCGGCATACCATTCAGGCGTTATACTGCTGTTGTTCACGAACCAGTCGAAATCCTTGTTAATACTGTTCTTTGGATCATCTATTTCGAGATATACTCTGAAATCCTTTTTATCTGTCCTTATTATAATGCTTCTAGCAACTCCTTTACCGCTTATCTTTATTAGTTCCTCCCACTTGTTTTCAACGCTTATGTTCTCTCTATGAATAGTTAAGGTCTTTGTTGTTTTCTCTCTTTTCTTCTCCTCTTCCTTCTTGATAGTTACTGGTTTTTCTTCTTTCTTCTCCTCATGCCTTGTTTCACGTATTCCCTGTTTCCTAATGTTCTCAAGTTCTTCTCTCAAAGCATATTCAAGAGCTATTCTCATAAGCTCTTTCAACATGTACACCATTATATAAGTGATGAACCAACATAGTGTATGCTGGTTATTCTACCTTCTTGGTCTCTCTCAAACAATACGTGCTCGTGTCTCTTAATGTTTGAAATAAGCAGTATCAGAGATGTCTCTATAACTATACCGGCTATTATTCCTATTATGAACCACATTATCCTGTCATCTTTGTTCTCAGCCATTACTTACACCAAGTAATAATTATTGGGAAAAACACAATATATCGTTTTCACGCACTCATAAGCAGGTACAAGTCATATATTTCACAAGCATACTTGTATACGAACTCAGCGAACCTAACAGTTATTTCATCAAGATCCGTTAATGAGTAATAAGCCATTCTACCATATTCTCCATCAAGTAGATTAACAGCGTTTCTCCTAATTCTTATCTCCTTCTTCGGTATATCAATTATTATGCCTGAACGTCTTTCTATAGATGGTAGTGATGATGTGGGTATGTCTGGAAGGTCTTTTTCGCCTATAACATATATTTTATCTCGTAGAAACACTATCATAGAACCGCTTTCATATCCATACTCGTCTTCGAAACCGTATTCTATTATTAGATATGGTGTGAAACTGTCTTGGTCTGACATAACATATATTGTTACATACTTGTTACCACTATCTACTTCTAATAAGCCATAATAGTTTCCTAGTCCTAGTAGTCCTTTCTCAAAGTATGATAGATATTTAGTCTCTATTTCTTCGCCATATATTGCTAGTGATAAGTAGTAGTTCATCGTGATCTTTGTCTCGTCTATTTCTAGTCTTCCATAGTTTGAGGCACTTATTAAGTCATTTCCTATTAGTATGTCCATTGGATCATGATTTAGTAATAGTAGTGGCACGGTATAGTAATTGGATGGATTAAGTGCTTCTGGTTGTTTAGCCATAAGCATGAACTGTATTATTTTGCCTAGTAACTGGATTTTTTCTGATTCTAGGTATTGTTTTATCCTATCATATAGTCTAAGTGATTTCTCAACTATTTCGTTAGTATACGTTCCTATTAATTGTTCTCCTTGCTTGAAAACTATTGTGTTCGGCAACTTACTTCGCCTTTATTTCTCCTATTTCACGTATTTTGTCTCTTATCCTTGGTATTATGTCTTTCATTGTTATGTTTATGTACTTCATAGTGTTTGATGGGTTTACATGGTGTGCGTACTTCATTAGTTCTAGTAGTCCTAGTCCTGCTTTTGCTAGGTGTGTGAGTATTGTGTGTCTTAGCATATGGTGCGTCATTTCTGGATGGTCTATCATTTCACCGAATCTATGTATTATTATTTCTACCATGTACGGTGATATGTCTACTAGTTTGTCGTTCTTGTTCTTCCCGTATCTCTGTATATAGTGTTTTATGAATAGGCATAGGTTGCCGGGTATCTCCATTTCCTGTATTTCTGGGTTGCTTCTTGTTTTTAGCCTGTGTATTCTTGCTATGCATTTATCTGTGTCTATGTCTCCTACACGTATTCTTAGTAGTTCTCCCCGTCTTAGTGCTAGTGCTAGGCTTAGCCACACTATTACTATGTCTCTTGCAAGTCTTGAGCATTCCTTGTACGTCATGTGTGCTTCTATGCATTTATCCATGTCTACTCCTAGTTTGCTTGATAGTGTTGGGTCACAGTTGCATACGTATGCTTTTACTAGTTGTGCTATTCCTCCAAGTACTTTCTCTATTGGTAGTGCTCTAGGGTTTCTCGGTATGTCACGTATTTTTGGTAGTTTTAGTACTATGTCTCCCCTACCAATATATGTTAGGAACTGTTTTATCACGGTATAGTATTGTCTCCTACTGTTCCTGCTTATTGTGTGCAGGAAGTCTACTATGTCTTCTACAGTTATTTCTTCTAGTTTCTTATTATGTGTTTCTAGGTAGTTTGCAAGTTTCTTCAATATGCTCCTGTAACTTGTTATAGTTGTCTCGTTGTTGCTTAGACTCTTCAGTCTTAGGAAATCGTTTATCTTATCATATATGCTCATAACTAGTCCCAGATATATAGTATAGAATAGGTGGGATAAATAAGTTTAATAAAAAATATTGTTTTTATTTTTTATTAAACTCTATTATGGTTAGATACCGGCTTCTCTTAATATTGATTCTACCTCTGTGTCACTAAGTGTTACTCCAAACATCTTTCTAGCATAGTGTTTAGCCCATTTCTTGAAGTAATCTCTTGTTCCAACCTTTTTCTTATAGTTTTCAGGCATGTCAGCCCATGCGGCTTCGTATGCTTTCTTTCTGTCTTCTTTGAATGGTTTAGCCTTGTATCCTGATATAGCGTCGCTCTTCGCATCGCTGAACTCAGTAGCCATTATTCCTGTTTTTCTCTTTAATGCTTTTAGAGCTTTTACAATCATATCTTTTTGCTCGTCTGAGAGAGGCATATTTTTTCACCATGCACTTACTCTGATAATAACGTATATTATACATAGCGTTATGGTTTACCACTACTCTGGTCAATGAACAGAACTGAGTACAGATAAAACCAATACAATACACTATATCACACAAACAACAAGAAAGGGAGGGGGAGGGGGGTATAAAAAGTAATGACTATTTCCTTATATGATACCAGTATACGTGTAGTGCTATTGTTCCAAACACTATTAATATGTATAGCCAAGCAGGTATTATTATATTTGGCATTACCCATAGATTACCGTTTATAAACAATGGTTTTCCAAGCATTACTGTTGTAAACATCCATGCTATGCTCCACCAACCTCCATGCATTGATACAAGCCCTACCGCTGTATCTAGTGGTTTAAGCGATGTTGCTGAAACGAATAGTGTCAGCAATGACAGTATTAGCACCCATATAAACGATTTAACGTCCCACATATCACCTACTAGTGCATCGGTTGTTCCTAGGAACAACCCGTATGTCACGAATAATAGACTTGCAATATTGTTTATTGACTCCACAATGTCTTTTTCCATAGCTTTACATGAATAGTGAATCCGTATAATTAATGCTCCAGAACCAATGGATAGAACTGTTAATGCCTCATTATATCTCCCATTAATTACAAGTATCAACGCTATTATGAACGCTAGTGGTATAGTGGCGTAAACATATAGTTTTTTACTCAAATAATTCACCTCATAAACCTCTTATAACATCCCTGAGGACTAGCCCAGCATTCATCATTCTCTTTTCCCGGAACTATTTCATAATATACTTTACCATACGGTGAATTAGTCTTATTCCATGTCTTCTCAGCGGGTCTTATCAGTCCAAGTTGCTTCAGTATCCAGAATACTGACTTTATATACGAGTACGACACATCTGGTCTATACTGTTTCCAGAAGTCGTATGGAGATATTTTACCCTCATATAATAGTGCTCTTCTAATATCTAGTCCTATTGCTCTATGTGGTTTAGGCATAGTATCACCTAGTTATAAAATATACGTTATTGAGCAGTATAAACGTTTTTTATCTCTTTCAATCAATAACTATTCCTGTATCAACACACCTGTACTTTACCAGTCTGTATTTCTGTATGTTCTCGTAGGCTTTCTCAATGTTTTCGGCTTCGACTATTATCTTCAATAATTTGCCGCTCCTGTTTATCCCTATACATGCATAGAACCTCATCGTACTAGTACCTCATTCTACCATATTTTAGTAGCTGGTATTTCTTCTTTATGCTTGGTGCTAGTATCTTTATGAGTCTCTTAGCATGTTCTACGTCTTTTACTTTTTTAAGCATTCTACCAATGTTTACAGCGTCTCTAGGGTCTCTAGTGTATTTTGCTAGTTCTTCTGCTATGAGTTCTGCTATTTCTTTCTTAACCTTTTCTCTCTGAGTCAATACGTTTACTACTACTGACTTGTATTGTTCATCATTGTATTCTGGGAACTCTACTGGTAGGAATCTTGAGAGCAATGCCTTAGTTATCCTTGTAGGATCATTACATGCGGCGAATACTTTTACCCACATCTTCTCAGTTGCACGGAAATGACCCTTAGTAACAACTAGTAATCCAGACTCCATTATTGATAACAGTATATCCATCTCCCTAGGATCAATCTTGTCTATCTCATCTATCAATAGAATAGTTGGTCTGTTCTCTAACAGCATGTCTCGTATTCCCGCTTTGCTACTAGTAGATCCAAGAATATACATGCTTCCGGGAACATTCTCGTAAATATCTAGTAAGAAGAGGCTTTTAGCTGTAGCCGGTGGTCCTATTAGTAGTAGGTGTACTGGTGATGGTGACATTAGTGCTGTTTTCACTACTTCTTTTTGTTCTTCTAATCCCTCTATTGCTGTGAACAAGTTGTTTACTATTTCTTCTGGTACTGCTAGGTCTTCTGGAATAGTTACAGGATATTTTGGCTTTGATGCATGTGTTGTTTTTTTCTTTGTCGGTGTTTTTTGTTTTGTTAATAGTTTTGAATACTGTCTAGCTGTCTTAAGTATTATTTCTATCTGTTCAATAGGGATTGCATTAGTGTATCTTGTAGCCTTGTTTGTTTTTTCATAAACTCTTATTATCCCTAGTCTTGACAGTAATCTTATATACCTAGATACCTCGTGTGGTTGAATACCTACCTCATAGTATTCGAAGTATTTTTCGCCTTTTTTCCTAAGTTCTATTATTTTTTCTATTATTTTCTGTAATTTGCTGTCCTTCGCTATTATCTCTACAGCGTTCTCGCTCATATAATCACCTTTTCTAGTAGTTGTTCATGTATGCTACTGCAATAATGCTTGATCCACGTACAACTATTTTTGGATAATTCATTTTAGAGCATTTGTTATTGATACATATCTCTACTGTAGCCTCTGTTATAGTCACGTTCATGTGGTTGTCTATTTTTTCGAGGTTACCTCTTACAACACCGTTTATTTCTCCAGAACAAAAATATACTTCTACCTTGTTCATAATATGCACCAATTAAAAAATAATTGTTAAACAGTATAAAAACGTTTTAATTTACGAGAATAGTATTTTCTGAGCAAACCTCTTTGCTAGGTATCTTGCAACAAGATCTATTTCTTCTGGATTACCAGTACCAACTATTCTACTTGCTAGTGTTCTAGCCCATTCTGATTTTGCAATGCTCTCTACAAGCTCATTATATATTTTACGTATTCTATCGTATGATAGCCTGTATTTCTTGCCATCAACTTCTATTACTTCTGTTCCCGGTGGATCGAACAGTCTATATACCATGTATGCTAGTCCTAAACCTCCAACTACTAGTAGCATTTTACCTATATTGCTTTCAACTATTTCTTTCATGGGTTTCACCTAGTAATAAATGTGTATAAAGAGTATTATAAAAATAAAAAATCATTTTTGTTATTCTGACTCGTACTTCTTTATTGCTTCATCTATTTTAGCTATTGCTTCATCAACGTTCTTGAACGGTTTCTTAATTATTTTTTCAACATCTTCTTTGGATATGTTTATTTTCTTCGATACAGCCGTCTCATATAGTCTGTCACGCATGTATTTTACCCATACGTCATTACCTGCTAGTGCTAGTTTAAGCAGGTATGCTTCGTCCAATGCATCATATATTGCTGATAGGTATCCAGTTACTTTGCCTGAACGGAACATCTCGTTAGCAACATCTATTAAGTTTGAAAATCCTTTTACATAGTTCTTTAGCTGTTTAAATGATTCTATCAAAAACTTTTCTTCATCGTCTTTGTATTCTGTTCTTAGTTTTTCAAGCTTTGACTTGAAGTTAGAAATGGCTTCTCCAAGTAATGTCATAAAAGCATAGTCTTCAAGCTCTTCACGACTAGCCATTTTATACACCCATCTCCTCCATTTTCTTTATTATCTCATTTACTGCTTCTTCTATCTGTTTCTTTATTTCTTCTTTACTCATTATTATTTCTTCTACCGGCTTGGTGAATCTCAGAGATGTTAGTGTTACTACTAGTTCACCTACAGATCCTAGGTTTGCAACCAGTATTTCACAAGTATTCTTGATTAGTCTCAGGTGCTTGTCTTCTTCATTAGTTATTGTTTTTCTCACACTACTACATGATCCGTATTTACTTATTATTTCTAAGCATATCTTCTTGAACATGCTTTCAGGCTCGTATCCAAGACTCTTATATAGCTTATATAGTTCTATTGATACCCTTGTCCATGATCTCGGAGTTGGTACTTTTTCGTCAGGCTTTATTATTGCCGGTGCTTTAGGCTCTGGTGCAAATTTTTCTCTCATTATCTTCACTATTCTGCCAATCATTTTTATCCATTGATCTCCAAATACCCTGTTCATATATTTTATCCATTGCTCTGGTGTAGGTGCAACGGTATTGTATATCTCGAAACGATCTGCTAGTGGTGGAGGTAGTTTGTGAGCTATTCCCCTAGCATATTCGGGTGGGTTACCAGCGGATACTATCAGTACTGCGTTGTTGAACTTTGTAAAACCAGAACGTCTGTCAAGTATTATCTGATAACTAGCTGATAACACGTCTTTTCTGCTAATGTTTGTGAACTCGTCTAGGAACAGTACTCCGGGTGCAATGCTTAACACGTAAGCCCATCCAAAAGGCTTGTACCTAGTAACCTTTTTACCAGTAATGTCTGGAATTCCTAATAAGTCGCTTGGCTCAGCAGATGATAGTCTGAAATCAATATATACGAAATATGTCCAAGGAGTAGAGTCTATCATTTCAACTTCTTTCTCAGTACCCTTGAAATCAATGAACTGTAAACCATATCTATTAGCTAGTTTTAACGCAACACGTCTAACTGTCTCTGATTTACCTATACCCGGTGGTCCTATGAATAGCATTGATGGCGGTGGCTGTATGTATTTTGCAAGTCTTAGTAATAGGTCTTCATACATTTTCCTCATTTTTGCAATATCCATTCCTCTTAGTAATTCGTCTACCTGTGTCATTACCGTGTTTACAGATGTTTCTACACATACCTCGTAGTCTCCCGGCTGTCCCTTACACTCTTCCCTAGCGGCTATTTCTGCGTATTTCCTGTATGTTTCTTTTACTTTGTCTATTCCGTATCTGTCGTATGTATAGTTGAATACTGATAGCATTATGTAGAAGTCCTCCATGTGCGAGATATATCTTGTCATTATGAGTTCTTCCATCTCGTCAGGAGTCAATGATCTTACCTCTACTACTCTGGTCTTCTTACCATAATGGATTATTTCACGTATAATAACCATAATGCCTACTGGTGCTAATACACTAATAATGTCTTTGTCATTGTTACTCATTCGCACCACCAATAATTTGATTGTATTTAATCAATATTATATCTTAGAGTCGTAGTAGTTTATAGTTATCCATGTCTTGAATGCTTCTGGAACTTTGCCGGTATATATGTATAGTGCCGCATACACGTTGGAGGCTATGGTGTCAGCTAATGACTTTACTTCTTCCGTGTCTACATCGAATATGTATCCATCCGTGAATATCATTACCACGTCTTCGCTCTCCATGACCTCTGTAGCTTTCTTTAATGCGTCATATATGACAGTACCGCCATGTGGTGCTTTCCTTATAGCTTCCTTTACTTCATCAATATCTATCTGTTCCCCGCTAAGCTCTCCTACAACACCGTCAGAGAACATTATCAGGTATATGTTTCCACCGTTTCTCTCAAGTATCTCGTTTATCTCTGATAACATGTTGCTGTATTCCTGATCGGTTATTGAGCCTGACACGTCAAGTATAAGCAGTACTCTTGGAGGTCCTAGTCTCTTGTATCCGGGTGTTAGGTATGGTGTTCTCCTGTTTATAACCATCCATGTAGATAGTACTTCTTCTCCCCTACCAGATACTATGTCTTCAAGTATTTCGGACCAGTCTATCTTAGGCTCATGTATCTTGAACAATATGTCTAGTATTGCTCCCCTACCTACACCAGCGTATTTTTCTATCTTTGAACGGGTTTTCTCTATTTCTTCTCTGACTCTCTTCTCTATTTCTTCTGGTGTTAATGGTTTTCCTCCCTCTGTTTTTGGAAGGGTTTTCCTAGGGTCTAGTATGTCTCCCAGTCCACCATTATCAGGTGATCTTATGTAGTCATCTATTCTTTTATGATCTACTTTGTCTGGGTCTATTCTGCATTCTCTGAGAACCTTGTTGATATACGACATTATTGTTCCATACATTGATGGCACGGTTGCAGAATTCCAGTACTTGGTTTCATGTGGTAGTAGCTTTGTTGCTAGTTTTTTGGCTATTTCTATGCAGTCTGGTCTATCTATTTTATTTAATGTGTTCTCTAATGCTTTTACTATTGACCGTTCAATGTTTTCTGGGAATATGAATTCTTTATAGTAGTCTTCTGGTACTATATAGTTTTTCAAATGTATTGTGCGGTTTACTTCGCAGTCGGTTGCTATGTTCCCTATTTGGGGATGATATAGTCTGTAGACATTGGTGTGTGCAAAAACTATATGGAGTGCTTCGTGGAGCAATGTGAACCCAATCCTTATAGGGTAGTCTTTTTTGCTAAGCTCGTTTCTCAGGAATTCCTCGCTCACATATATGTATACTCCATCGGTAGCCGCAGTATTTATTATTGCTGATAATGGCTCGTCTTTCCTTATTAGTAGTATCTTGTCGCTGTACATGAAGTCGTCTATTAGGAGACCTATTACCCTAGTAGCTGGGTTTATTATGATTGTTTTTATGGCTTCATCTATTTTTTCCTTATAACTGGTCTTCCTAATGCTTACAGGCATTTATCCCACCTATATATATTTACCATATAATTAGTTATAAAAATAGAGTCCAGAGTATACAATACGTAACGGGGAACGGACCATTAATCACCCCTCTCCATTCTCAGATGTCTATATTATATATCGGTATGTATTACTAATGGTATAGGGGTATGTGTATGTGTTGATATGTGTATAACTTTTATAAACCATTATCATTGTTAATAGTATCTAGGGGGATAATGTTTTGAGCGAAGAAGGAATACCTCCTGAAACCATAGATATAATAAACAGGCTTAGAGCAAAGATAAGGAACAACAACGGTAAAATACCATCACCACTACAAGACCCAGAGTTCTGGAAAGACATAGATACTCTTAGAACAGTTTACAGAGACGTATTCACATGGGGGAAAATAGTAAAAATACTTGGCTTAGGAAAAGAGAAGATACAGAAAATGGCTACATACTATAAGAGATTCAAGAAATATGGCGACAAGATAGAGGAGAGACTGAGAGAGATTAAGGAAAGAGAAGCAGAGATGAGCAGAGAAGAAATGGGAGAAGAAGAAGCAGAGCCAACGCCTGAAGAAGCAGAGGCAATGCTTGAAGGAGAAGAAGAAGTACCAAAGATACTAATAGAGATTATAAGGAGATACGTGCTTAAACACATGGGTAAAACCATTGACAAGAAAGTAGCAGTAGAAGTAGCAGAGATGATGGATATTGGAGACGTTGTTAAGACAAAGTACATGGCGGCATGTATGGATATGGGATACATAGACCTAAAAACATGTGTTGATAACGCACTAGACTTCTTCATAAAATACCGTGACAGAGTAGATGCACTAGAAGAGGAAAACGAGACACTACGCAAAAGCATAGACATGATAACAGACTTCATATCAGACCCGGACAAAATACGTGAAGCACTAGTAAAAATACTTGAGAAATGGAGTGCACAGCTAATCTACATGGGGTATCCCCCCGAATACGTTTTAAAAACATATAATTCCATACTACAAGCCCTCATAGGTGAAAGCCTTGGAAAAGCCTCGTAAGCCTCCAAAACTAGAACTCGAAGAACAAGAAACAGAGCAACCACAGCCACAGCAACAAGAACAGCCAACACCATTACCGTTGCCTCCAAAAGACCTTGCACAGAGAGAACTAGCAAGATACCTTGCACAGAAATACGGAGTACCAGAGTCAATAGCACTAGCAGTAGTCACTAAAGCAAACCTAGATCAGAGACTTATGAAACTAGCAGAAATAGAGCAGAAATTCAGAACAATACTCGGAATAGCTGAGAAAGCCTCAAGCTACGGACCACTATCTAAAAGCGTGGTAGACACAGCGGTTGCAAAAACACTTACAAGGACACTAAGCGAACTAGACAGCTCAAGTACTAGGAGATACTCGATAATAGATGAGGTAAAAGACATAATGCTACAAGTAGAAGTAATAAAGGCAATGAAGGGATTATTCGGAAGCGATGAAGATGAAAAAGCAATGTTCAAAGAAATAATAGAGAAACAGAACCAGATACTTGAGAAAATAAACAACAGGATAGAAGCTCTCGAAACAAGGATACAGATGATGGAGCAACAAATAAACAATAAGAAAAAAGAAGAAGAAAACCCAGTAATAACACAGTTAGCCGAATCAATAAACGAGCTTAGAAAAGAAATAGAATCACTAAAAGAGACAAAGCATAAAGAAGAACTAAAAGAACTAATAGAGTCATTAAAGAAAGAAGTAGATGAGAGAATAAAGGCGTTAGAAGCGAGAGCAGGTGCATTACCAGAAGAACCTAAGTCGTTTAAGGAGAGAATACGAGAGATAAAGGAGACATGGGAAGAAATAACAAGAGTAGCGGGTTCTGCAACAGGAAATAAACAGGTCGTTCCACCAGATATAAAAGAGGACCTAGACAAGCTAAGAGAATCACTAATAGCGTTGTCAAACGAGATAGAGAAGATGAAGAACAAGGCAACATTCTCTGAAGCATTGAAAACAATATTCGACAACTTCGATAAAATAGTAGCACTAGTAGAGAAGATGTCTCCATTAATGGGATTATTCGGTCCTAGACCAAGCACTACAACAACCAAGAAAATACCCAAACCGCCCAAAATAGGTGGTGTTAAATGAACGACAAGGAAGCATACGAGATACTTTCATGGATAGAACAGTCACTAATGATACTTAACGAAGACCCATCTAAGGAAAACATTGCCAAGTTCCTAGAATACCTTGCAAAAATACGTGAACAAGTATATGAGGCATTCGCAACAGCCATAAAGCCAGAATATGCTAAATACGTTGAAAAAATACTTGAGGTGATAGCTATTGGCACGTAAAAAGAAGACAGACAAGAAAACCAGTAAAAAAGAAGAGAAACCAGACAAGGAAATCGAAGTAATAAAGAAGATTGCTGACAGGATAATAAAAGTATATGAGTCAAAGAACAGGGTAGAAGACGCTGAAAGAATGAGGAAAATAGTAGATTATCTCTCAAAGAATCCTGAGAAGGGAAAAGAAACCATAAACAAGGTAATAGACAAGATGATGACCGATATAGAGTCAATGATAAGGGATAAGGACTATACCTCTGCACTAGCATATCTAACACAATGTCTAGACTATCCTGATACGATAGTGGCTTATACGTATATGTGGAGACCAGAGTTTACAGAACTAATACTTTCAATAACAGCTAAGGCAATATCATTAATTGTTAAAATGAGTAAGAGGTGAAAAACGTGTTTGACCCATATTCTTTTTTAATATCCCTTATCTACCAGATAATTTCCCTCATAATAGGAGTTGTTATAGGAACATATATAGCTACAAAATACGTTGCATTCCGTGTAGCACGTAACGAGATAATCTCCCTCATACAGTATCTTAGGAAACAGGACAACTTCAACGAAGAACTCTCAAAAATGCTTGACAAGCTGTTCGAGAAAATACGTATAGACGGCAAAATAGTTGCAGACGAAATAGTAGGGTATATAGTGGAAAAATATGTTTCAAAGACAAAAACCAGTAGTAAAACCATTCCAGAGCCTCCTAAAATAACCGATGGATAAGCGATATATTTATACTGGATATTAATGAAATCATTAATCGGTGAAAAATATGATACACATAGGAGCTGGTAGAATTTCGATAACAGTACCTGACTGGATGAGCGAAGAATATCTTGAAATGGCTATTGGAGGAGTAGTCGGCGGATTCGGTGCAGGATTGGTGAATGGACTAGTAACAGGTGCTATTGGAGAAAAAGTAGGTGCTAGTGTTAAACAAGCAGTATCCGGTGCACTAGACCTATTATTCAGCTATATAAGCCACAGAATCGCCGGTTGGAAACCAGAGCTTAAGAACCCGGCATTCGGTAGTGCAATAGTACTATTCTCAAGCGGTATACTGAAGCTTATAAGTGCCGTATTATCAGCATTAACCGGCAAGACATACATTATGAGTGTTGGCGAAGCATACGCTATTGGAGAGAGCTACGGCAAGACTGTGGTTTCCGGAAATTTTTACAAAGGTAAACAGGCTTCCGCTCAAGCGATAGTTGTCGTACCAGAGACTGTTAGTGTTAAAGAAACACCAGTAATAGTTTCGACTGCTGGAGAGGAAGGAATAATACCTGAGGTTAAGTAATAAAAATATTTTTTATTTTTTAACCACTTTTCACATATCATAGTATCTTGTTAT
>Ga0256842_1001736_pt1 | contig 16953 bp, 18 predicted proteins | sample 4559240metaG_FD_185973 | JGI IMG/M metagenome (GOLD analysis project Ga0256842, IMG submission 185973) | Hydrothermal vent microbial communities from Guaymas Basin, Mexico - 4559-240 | ecosystem: Environmental > Aquatic > Marine > Hydrothermal vents | place: Mexico: Guaymas Basin | collected...
AACAGACGTCTTGTGACGTCAGTTAAACCTCTGCCTTTTGCTTATCTCCATATTTTTGCTTGAACTTGCCAAAAAAAAACATTAGGTTATTATTGTTTAATAAGTTTTTTCTCTCTTTGAAAATTTTTAATCAACATATTGATTGAGTCAATTTGAGAAGGATTTTTTGTTAAATAGGGAGCTAAAGGAATGGGTAATAAGGGCAAGATTCTTGTAGTTGATGATGAGGAGAGTTTGAGGGAGATCTGTAGAGAGGCATTGGTGGAACATGGATATGAAGTGGTTGAGGCAAAAAATGGAATAGAAGCCATAGAATGTCTAAAAAATGATAAGGATATAGATATAGTGCTGTCTGATTTAAATATGCCTGAAATGGATGGGATGGCCCTTATAGATTACATTAATAGACATAATTTAGATGTAGAACTAATTGTTATGACAGGTTTTGGAACCATAGAGACTGCCGTGGAAGTGATGAAAAAGGGGGCCTTAGACTATATCCCTAAACCTTTTTATTTAAATCATCTCCTTGTCAAGATCGACAGCGCAATAGAACGAAGACAGGAGAAAAAGCAAAGGGAGCGGTTAAATAAGCTGGTACAGATACTGAAATTAAATAGAGATCTAAATGCCAAATTGAACTTAAGTTCCCTTTTAAATGAATTTTTATTCCATGTTGAGAGGACATTTTCTCCAGACGGTACAGCTATTTTTTTAAAGGAAGATCACACTTATAGCCCCTCTAGAATAAGAGGTGAGTTTAAAAAAAATCCTATATTGATAAAAAAAATAAAAGAGATTGCTGAGTATTTGATTAATAAAGGGGGTAGAAGTCTATTGTATATCCCTGGAAAAGTAGAGGATGAAGATTTAATGGCAAATGGAAAGCTCGCAGATATTTCCAAGCAGCTTATGATTTGTCCTCTAATTAGTAAATCTGGAATCATTGGAGCAGTTTGCCTTATTAGGAGCTTGGATTCTCTTGATTTTAATTTTGACGATCTTCAACTCCTTAATGTATTTTGTTCGCAAACAGCCGCTATTTTAGAAAATGCCCAGCTTTATGGGCGGGTTTTAGAAATGAATAGGGAGATAATAAGGTCCTTGGCAAAGGCGGTGGAAGCAAAGGATTCCTATACCAAGGGTCATTCTGATCAAGTTGCGTATTATGCAGTAAAGTTGGGGAGAAAATTGGGACTGAATTCAGATGAATTAGATAAATTGTACTGGGCCGGGATAGTCCATGATGTGGGGAAAATAGGTATTCCTGATAATATTTTAAATAAGCCAGGAAAATTAACAGATGAAGAATTTGAAATTATGAAGAGGCATCCAGTTATAGGTAAAGAAATTTTATCTCAGATTGAGAGTTTAAAAGATATAATGCCCATTATATATCATCACCATGAGAGGGTAGATGGTAGAGGATATCCTGAGAAGATGAAGGGAGAAGATATACCATTTTTGGCTAGATTAATAAGCGTAGTAGATGCATACGATGCAATGACTTCTGATAGGGCTTACAGAAAGGCTATGCCACCTTCAAAAGCCGCAGCTATTTTAGAGGATGGTGCAGGTGCTATGTGGGATGAGGAGTTAGTAGATTATTGGCTAAGAGTTTTAAAACAAGAAAAAAAGATCTAATTTTGAGGAGATGATATGAATAAGGTAAAGGTGTTGGTAGTTGATGATTCTGCTTTTATGAGAAAGGCAATTAGTGGAATGCTTGAAAAGGATCCCATGATAGAGGTTGTGGGTACTGCTAGGGATGGCCAGGAAGCCCTGGAAAAGATAAAAACCCTAGACCCTGATGTGGTTACGCTTGATATTGAAATGCCTAAAATGGATGGTTTAACTGCATTAAGACATATAATGATGGAGTGTCCACGACCAGTTATAATGGTTAGTTCCTTAACTCAAGAAGGGGCAGATGCAACCTTTAAGGCCTTGGAATTGGGAGCAGTTGATTATATACCCAAACAACTTTCAAAGGTTTCACTTGAAATTGTAAAAATAGAAAAGGAACTGCAAGAAAAGGTTAAGAGTGTTGCCAAGAAAAAAGGCAAGTTAAAGGTAAAGCGAAAAAAAACACTAGAAAAGAGCGTGGATACAGTCCAATTTAAAGGGAAAGTGCAAAAAAGGGATCTGGTTGGGATAGGGGTGTCAACTGGAGGACCAATGGCTGTTCAGCAGGTCCTAACTAAGCTTCCAGCTGACTTCCCTGCCCCTATTTTAATTGCCCAACATATGCCTGAAGCGTTTACAGGCCCTTTTGCTAAAAGGCTCGATGAGATCTGTAAGATTTCTGTTAAAGAAGCAGAAAATGGCGAGGTGGTAAAGGTCGGTGTTGCATATGTTGCAAGGGGTGGCCATCATTTGAGGATGGTTCAAAAGGTGAGCAGGATAGAGTTAGAAGTGAGTAAAGAGCCTAAGGATGCCTTATATAAACCCTCAGTTAATGAATTAATGCATTCAATTGCCGCTGGTGTTGGGAAGAGGGGACTTGGGGTGATTTTAACAGGTATGGGTAATGACGGTTTAAAAGGAATAGAGGCCCTTAAAAAAAGGGGTGGAAGGGCTATTGCCCAGAGTGAAAAAACTTGTGTTGTGTATGGAATGCCGAGGGCTATAGTTGAAGCCAACCTTGCAGATGAAGTGGTAGATATAGAGGATATGGCAGAGGCAATAATTAGAAATTTGTATTTATAAAAAAATATATAAGAAAAGATGATGGAAGATTGTAAAACTTATATTGAAAAATTAAATTCAGAGGACCCATCTGTAATCAGAGAAATGTGTTTTAGAATAGGGGAAAAGGGGTGTGTTGAAGGCATTCCCTATTTGGTGGAGTTATTGAAACATGAGGATATTGGAGTCCAGGAGGCAGCAGAATTATCTATCAGGAAATTGGGTGGTGAGGAGGCGGTTGAGGCCCTTATCCCACTTTTTTGGGAAGAGAGTCCTGCTATTAGAAATGTTGCAATAGATATATTGCGTGATATTGGCTCCCAGGGATTGGATATTCTCTTGGACCTTCTTTATGAAGAAGACCCAGACATCAGGATATTTGTGGTGGACATTTTGGGATATACAAAAAGCGTGCTGGCTGCTCGTGCCTTGTGTGAGATACTTCTAAACGATCCTGATCCAAATGTAAGGTCGCAGGCTGCTGTCAGTTTAGGAAGGCTTGGTTTTCTTGAATCGGTTTCGTGCCTTGAGAAGGCCTTAGACGACGAAGAATGGGTAAAATTTTCTGCCATAGAGGCATTAAAAAAGATAGGAAGTGAGTCATCGGCTGAGATACTCATTAATTATTTAGGTAAAGGTTCTGATTTAATTGATGCTGCTATAATAGATGCCCTGGCAGAGATGGGGAAAGTTAGAATAGTCCCTATTTTAATAAATAAGTTAAATACAGATAACTTACCTTTAAGAAATAAAGTGATTCAGGCCTTGGTGAATCTACTGGGGCATAGGACATTAGAACTTTTAGATGATGATCAAAGAGAAAAATTTAAGCACTATTTACTTGAAGCCCTATCAGACGAGGACAGAGATGTACAGCGAGCTGCACTTAAAGGTCTTTCATATATAAAAGGGGAAGATGCATCAAATGCAATATTTGAGTATGGTTTGACCTTAGATGAGGAAAAAGATGCTGAATTATTAGAAGAGGTGGAATCAATTTTAACAGAACTTGGAGTTTCAAAAGGTTTAATTGAGGGGGTCTATTCCAAGGAAGAGAAAAGGGTGAGATTTGCAATCAGACTTTTATGTCAAATGGATGATGAGAGGGCATATAAAGAACTAACTCGGGTATTTTGGGAACTAGATAGGGATTTTCAAAGGGAAATTGCTTTTGCACTTAGTCAAAAAGAACATCCGTTATTAAAAAATTTCTTTCTAAGGGTTTTAAAAGAACATAAAGATGCTAAGGTTATAAAGTGTGGACTCAATTTTTTTGGGGAAAAGTTTAGGAGTGAAGAGGCTGAGAAAGAAATTATTCGGTTTTTAGACCATCCATATGATGATGTAAAAGAGGTGGCTTTACACGCTGCTATATCCATTGGATCTGAGTCTATAAAACAAGAATTTATGCGAATGATACAAGACGATGATCCAGTGAAGAGATTTATGGCAATATATGCATTTGGAAGTTTGGGGGACAAAAGATTTCTGCCTTTCATAAAAAAGGCCTTTAATGATGAGGTGGAAGATGTGAGAAAAGTAGCAGTTGAGGCTTATGCCCAATGTGCTGAAACAGAAGAGGATATTATAGAGTCACTTGCTCCAATGTTAAGAGATGAGTCCAGGGATGTTAGAATAGCAGTGCTTGATGTGTTTTCTGAGGTTAAATTAAAAGATAAGGTAAGGGAGTTAGTGCTCCCTATGCTTAAAGACAGAGATGATTGGGTTCGGATACGAGCAGTTGAAATCCTTGGCAAGATAAAAGATGGTGTAGAGCCATCGGTGTTAGAGCCTCTACTTAAAAGTGAAAATAATCTACTCAAGATAAAGACCTTGGAGGCCCTTGATAACATTGGTGGTCAGCAGGTTACTAAGATATTTATAGATCTTTTAAAAAGGGAAGAGGATCCAGAAGTTCAACATACCATTGAAAGGATGCTTTCTAAAAAATGAGGATACAATAGATATGGCGTTTTTGACTAAGAGCACAACTCTTCGTAAAGATTATAAAATTACCGACGAGGAATTTAAACTTTTAAGGGATTTTATCTATAATCAAACGGGAATTTATATAGCAGATAATAGAAAGTACCTGCTGGAGACCAGGCTTAGAAACAGGCTTAAAGAACGGGGACTGAGCTCATTTTCTGAATATTATTATTTTTTAAAATATGACCCTGATAGAAGAAAAGAGTTGGAGAAACTCTATTCTGTTATTACCACAAATGAGACCTCTTTTTTTAGAAATCCGCCACAATTAAAAGTTTTTCAAGAAATAATTCTGCCTGAAATAATTGAGCGGCAAAAAATATCTAAAAGATTGAGGATATGGTCAGCAGGATGTTCCACAGGCGAAGAGCCGTATACAATTTCCATAATCCTTCATGAGGTGTTAAAACAACAGATTAAGAATTGGAATATAAAAATAACAGCCAATGATATTTCCAATGATGTTCTCATGGCGGCAAAAAGGGGGATTTATGGAGAATACTCTCTTAGGACAACTCCTGAATCTATCAAGACAAAATATTTTGAAAAGATTTCTGAGGGGAGGTATAAGATAAAAAAGGAGATTCAAAAACTGGTTGATTTTAAACAGATAAATCTGGTAGATGGTCTTCAAATAAAACAGATTGATAAGTCCCATGTGGTCTTTTGCAGGAATGTTATTATTTATTTTGACGATGCAGCCAAAAAAAAGGTGATAAATTATATATATGATAATTTGGAAGAAGGAGGCTATTTATTTTTAGGACATTCGGAATCTTTACACAACCTCTCTAGGGCCTTTGTTCCCAAATACTATCCTGGTTCAATTGTTTATAAGAAGGGGGATCGTAAGTGGAGGAAATAAAAGATAGGAGAGAATTTAAGAGATTGAATAAAGAACTTAGGGTAGAGGTAAGAAAATTTGTATATCCTGTAAAGAGTCAACGGGTTATCAAAACCAGATGTTTAAACATAAGTCCTGGCGGTATTTTGCTGGATATGCCAGAAAAATTCAATGTGGGAGATAAGGTTCAATTAACTCTGTATGTTCCAGGGCTAAATAGATATCATCCTAGCTTTTTTAAGGTCTTTGAAAGCTCTTTAAATCAGTCTTTAGTTGCAGTTGCAGAGGTGGTTCGGATTGAACTCAAAGGGGGAAGTTATAAGGTAGGGATAAAATTTTTAAATATTTATGAAGATGACTGGAAGGCACTGTATAACCTTCTTATGAGAGAACTCAGGAGATAAATGGTACATTCCCATACAAATGTTTTGGCAATAGCAAATCAAAAAGGCGGTGTTGGAAAGACTACTACTGCCCTTAATCTGGGTGCAGCTTTAGTTATTTTGGGAAAAAAGACTCTGGTAATGGATTTAGATCCCCATGCTTCGGCAACAATTCATCTGGCCTATTATCCTGAGAACATAACCATAAGTGTACTGGATATTTTTTTACGGGAAGAAGTTGATTGGGATTTTTTGAATTCTGTAATAAAGAGGGATAAGCGGCATTTTTTTGATTTTATACCTGGATCTATAAAGCTTTCTATAGTGGAGTCCGAATTAAAAGAAAAACCAGGTAAAGGACTTATTTTAAAAAATGTAATAGCAAAACTAAAAGAACAATACGAATATATTATTTTAGATTGTCCGCCAAATTTTGGTATTATTCTTATTAATGCATTAGTTGCATCAACATTAACTGTTATACCTATACAGGCAGAATTTTTGGCATTACATGGTTTGAAACTCACTTTTGATACCATAAGGATGTTAAATAAAGTGTTATCCCATGCTATACAATATAAGGCCCTTGCGACAATGTTTGATCAAAGGGTCGGAGCTTGTAAGCGGGTGGTTGAAGTACTCAAGCAAAATTTAAAGGACCGATTTTTTGAAACAATAATCTCTATTGATACCAAGTTTAGAGAGGCCAGTGCCAAAGGTGAGATCATCTACAACCTTTATCCAAATAGTAGAGGAGCAAAGCAGTACTTGCAACTTGCAAGGGAAATAGAAAAAATGGGGAAATAATATTATGGATAGAAAAACTCCTGAACAATACCTTAAAGAGCATGTAATATTACCAGAAGAGGCGGATAAAAAAGGAAGTTATAGTTCTTATGAATTGGAATTTATAAAAAAATATCTTGGTGAAAAAACTCCTCCTGTACTAGATGTACATGGTCAAAAGATAACTCATCCATCAGAGCAAGTAGAACAAGATATTAGATCACTTAAGGAAGTTCAATTAGTTGGTTTTGAGATAGGAGATAGGGAAATTGCCTTTCCAATACACCATGTCCAAGAAGTTATAAAAATGGTGAGCTACACCAGTTTGCCATCTTCTCCACCTAATGTGGTTGGTGTAATTAACTTGAGAAATAATATTGTACCTCTCCTTGATGTGTATCCGTTGATTTGTGATAGGGCCATAAATATTGAGGACTATAAATTTATTGTTATTTGCAATTTTAAGGAATTTAAAATAGGTGTGTTAGTTGAAAGGATAACTACAATGCACAAAGTGCTTCAAGAAAATCTTGAATGGAATATTGATGTGCAAATAGGTGCCAGCGGTGTTGTTATGGGGCTCATCAAAAAAGACGAGAAATTAATTGGTATTATGGATATAAAGAAATTAGTTGAAATAGTGATGGGATAGAGAAGATTTTTTATGTTTCATGTAGGACTTGCAAAAACAAACCAAAATATTTATATATTTGGTAAAGGTTTAAAGCTAAAATTTGTTAAAGAAGGGATATTATGGATGCAAAAAAAGCAATTTTGATTGTTGACGATTCCAAGACTGTTCGGAATCTTGTTTCCTTTGTAATTAAAAAGGCTGGATTTAAAGTCATTACTGCAGAAGATGGGCTTGATGGCCTTGAGAAACTCTACTCTAATCCAGAAATTGTTCTGATAGTTAGTGATGTTAATATGCCCAGGATGGATGGACTTACCTTTATAAAAAATATAAGGGAGCAGGAGTCCTTCAGAGATTTACCGATTATAATTCTAAGCACAGAAGGTGAAGAAAAGGATATCCAGGCAGGTCTGGAGGTTGGTGCAGATATTTATATGGTAAAACCAGCACAACCAAATAAACTCTTAAAGAATATAAATATGCTGCTTGGAAAAAAGAAATAAAATTATAGGGGATATGGGCCATGACTGATCAAGAAGTCTTGATGGATTTTATAGCCGAGGCAAGGGAACACCTGGAAACGATTGAACCAAATTTATTAGAACTGGAGAAAAATCCAGATGATTTTAGTTTGATAGATGAGATCTTCAGGCCAATGCATTCCCTAAAAGGGGCGTCTGGGTTCCTTAATTTAAAAAAGATGAATAAATTGGCCCATAAGGCAGAAAATATTCTCGATGAGATGAGAAAGGGGAATTTAAAAAATACCCCTGAAATTATGGATGTAATCCTGGAAGCTACAGATGCACTACGGCAGATGCTGGATAATTTAGAGGAGAGTGGTGAAGAAGGGGATGTTGAAATTGACTCGATTATTGATACCATTGAAAGTCTGTTAAAAGGCGAAACACCTAGTCCATCAGTTGAAGAAACAGAGGCCTCTGAAAAAGGAGCTGAAGGAGAAGACAAAGGATATTTGCTCACAATTAATAGTCCTGAACACTTGAGTGATTTTTTGGAAGAAGTTGAAGACAATATAGAAAATTTAAATAAACTTTTGGTGGATATTGAAAAAGAACCTGAAAGAAGTGAAGAGATTATTCAAGATATTTTTAGATACTTTCATAACTTAAAAGGTAACAGTGGGCTTATAGGGTATAAGGAATTTTATGAATTAACCCACAAGGCAGAGAGTTTACTCAATTATTTCAGACAAAATAAGGAAAAAATTCCCACTGACATTTTAGATTTACTTTTAAAAACACTGGATTTGTTAGAGGAAATGGTGGATGCAATAGACCAGGAAACAGGACTGGTAACACCTCCAGATTTAAAAGGCCTTCCCCAGGAACTGGAAAAGGCCATTTCCCGGTTAACTGGTTCTGGAGAGGAGGAAAAAGCAGAAACAGACACCATATCAGAAGAAGAAAAGGCTTCGCAAGAAGATATCCCAGTGGATGATGAGGATCTGGCTATTTTTATTGAAACAGTTAGACAACAATTCGAGAATATAAAATTGGCCTTAACTACGTTAGAAAAAGAACCTGAAAATAGAGATTACATTGATGGACTATATAGGGCACTAAATTCTCTTAAAAATGCGTGCGAATATATGGATTTAGAAGAATGTGCTAAATATGCTTCTCAGACAGCTGTTTTGGTAGATCAGGGAAGGAATATGGAAGGGGGCTTTGATACGCTTTTGTCTATTTTATCTCAAGAGACTGAGATCTTAGAAGAGATGATAAATAAAGAGATTGAGAAGCTGAAAAAATCACAAGCAGAAAAAGAGGTAGAGCAAGAAGAAGATGAAGATGTGTCTAAAAAAGAGGAAAAAGAGGAAAAAATAGAGGAGGCTGAAGAACATAAGAAAACTGAAGACATAAAGAAGGATGTTCAAAAGAGTAAGGTTGAAAACAAGGAACAAGCAACAACAAAAAAGGTCCAAAAGACACAAAAAATTAAGACTTCTTCCACCATCAGGGTGGATCATGAAAAATTAGACCACCTTATGAATTTGATTGGAGAACTTATTATTAATAGAAACAGATTTGTAATGCTCACAAGGCAACTGGAAGAAAATAGAGATATCTCTGAAATGATACAGGACTTTTACGAAACCACTGATGCTTTGGGCAGGATTTCTGACGATCTGCAGGATACCATTATGCAGGTTAGGATGGTTCCAATTCGCACAGTGTTTTCCAGATTTCCCAGACTGGTGCGGGACTTAAGCAGAAAGAGTGGAAAAAAGATTGACCTGATAATTGAGGGTGAGGATACAGAGCTGGATAAGAGCCTAGTTGAATTAGTTGGCGACCCCTTGTTACATCTTATTAGAAATGCAGTGGACCATGGACAGGAGACACCAGAAGAGAGAATAGCTGCAGGAAAGCCTGAAGTTGGTAAGGTCTGGCTCAGGGCATTTCATGAAGGAAATTCTGTTATGATAGAAGTAGAAGATGATGGTAGAGGAATTGATCCAGAGAAGATAAAGAAAAAGGCAATAGAAAAGGGATTAATCACACCAGAAGATGCTGAAAAAATGGATGATAGAGAGGCAATAGAGTTGATCTTTGCCCCTGGTTTTTCCACGGCAGAAAAGGTAACTGATGTATCAGGCAGAGGCGTTGGCATGGATGTTGTGAGAAACAACATAAAAAGTTTGAACGGAAATGTGTTTGTACAGAGTGAAGTTGGGAAAGGGACTAAATTTACACTCTCTTTACCACTTACCCTTGCCATTATTGAAGCCCTTTTAGTTGAAGCTGGAAATAACACATATGCAATTCCTTTAGATGCTGTATCAGAGACCACAAAGATAGATTCCTCAAAAATTTATGAAGTGAACAGGCGGAAGACAACTACTTTGAGAGGAGAGGTGGTTGGTCTAGTGGAACTGGGTGATGTGCTTGGGGTGACAAATGGAAGTGGTGAAGATAGAGATATCCTGCCCCTGGTTATAATTTCTGTAAATGACAGAAAGTTAGGCTTAATTGTGGATAGACTCCTTCATCGGCAGGAAATAGTGATTAAGTCAATGGGCGAATACCTTGGAGATATTCATGGATTTGCTGGAGCAACTATCCTTGGGGATGGTAGGGTTATTTTGATCTTAGATCCAAATGAGCTCATGAGTATTGCTACAGCAAGTGCAAGGTAATCATTAATAAGTAATATCATCAAAGATAACTGGAACCCTTTTTTTTAGCTCCTGTAGAAGGGGTATCATAATTTCTCTGATCTGAGGATGTGCCCTTTTTGAACACCTAAGGCGAAATACATGACGCCATTCTCTAAAATTGGCACTCATCACAATTTCAGCCTTAAGGCTGTTTGGTAACACAGATCTTGCCTCTTCAGGCCTGGCGCCCAGTTTTAAGAGTTCCATATAATTTTTTTCTGCCTGCTCCATTGCCCTAAGCCATATATTATATTTATCAGATCCTTCTTCAAAAAAACAGGGCTTTATCACTGTGATCTCGGACCCAAATCTATCCATTGAATAATTGGCATATCTTGTGCTCTCCTGGGAATAGGCTGCTAGCCTGTGTCTTACAAGTTCGTGGGTAACTCCCCTATCACAAATAAATTTCACTGTTAAAAAACTGTGTTCAATTACGCTTTCGTGGCCAGATTTTATTATCCTTCTTATAAATTCCTTTGCAGAATCATGGGATATTTTGTGTTCAGATTTATAACACGTCCTACCAGCAGTCTCTATTACCCTTAAAATTTCATCTGGTTCTGGAAGATAAAGAATTTCATAAGAGGGTCTTATTACTTTCATAAATGGCTCCTTTTCACATAAAAGACTTTAAGATATTTTTTAAAAAATTTTTATCTTTAAATGTTTATATGCCCTTTGTGTGGCGACCCTGCCCCTTGGGGTCCTTTTTATAAATCCCAGTTGTATAAGATAAGGCTCGTAAATTTCCTCTATTGTGCGGATTTCTTCACAACATGCAGTTGCTATTGTCTTAATCCCAACAGGTCCACCTCCAAACCTTTTTATCAATATGTTCAATATCTTTCTATCCATGGAATCCAGGCCCAATGGGTCGATATCTAACCTGTCCAATGCCCTTCTTGCTACCTCTTTTGTTATTTTTTCATCTTCTTCCACCATTGCAAAATCAATTACTCGCCTAAGCAGCCTGTTGGCAATCCTTGGTGTACCTCTGGACCTGCGTCCAATCTCCAGCGCGCCTTCCTTGGTAATGTCTATCTGGAAGACCCTCGCTGATCGCTGAATTATCTTTGCAAGATCCTCTGGGGAATAAAAACTTAGTCTAAAAATTACCCCAAATCTATCCCTTAAAGGAGAGCTCAAAAGTCCAATTCTTGTAGTTGCCCCAATCAAGGTAAATGGCTCTAAGTCTATTTTTACAGTCCTTGCACCTGGTCCCTGTCCTATTACGAGATCCAATTTAAAATCTTCCATTGCAGGGTACAAGATTTCTTCCACTGCTGGGTGCAATCTATGTATTTCATCAATGAACAATATGTCATTTGTGCTTAAGTTTGTCAAAATAGCAGCAAGGTCTGCTCCCCTTTCTATTACAGGTCCAGAAGAGGTTATTAAGTTTACCCCCAACTCACTTGCAATAATCCTGGCCAGGGTGGTCTTTCCAAGCCCAGGATTACCATATAATAATATATGATCAATTGCCTGATTTCTCTCTTTTGCTGCCTTTATAAAGACCTTTAAATTCCTTTTTAACTCTTCTTGACCAATAAATTCATCTAAGTTCTGGGGTCTGATGTTTTGGTCCTTGATTTTATTCATGTTTTTTTGCCAGTCTTTTCAAGATATTACGTATTATTTCTTCAATTAAGAGGTCTGGTTCCTGTTCAATTTCCTGTTTTATCAAAGAGTCAACTTCTTCGTCTTTGTAGCCTAAATTTTTAAGTGCTGATAATACATCTAAGTATTTTTGATTGTCTATTCTTTTTGGTTTTATATATAAGTTATTTATTCCATGTGTTTTTTCTAATTTTTCTTTTAATTCTAAAATAATTCTTTTTGCTGTTTTTTTCCCTATTCCTGGTATCTGGGTAAGTTTAATGATGTTTTCATTAAAAATCGCTTCAATGAATTCATCTGGAGAGAGTTTAGAGAGGATATTAATCGCAGTCTTTGGGCCTAATTTTGTTACTTGAATAAGTTTATTAAAAAGATCTTTTTGCTCCATGGTCTCAAATCCGAAAAGTTCTATTGAGTCTTCTCTCACAACGGTTTTTATGTAAAGTTCAACTTGTTCTTTTTTAAGAAAATTTTTATCAATTAACATTGGTTTTGGCACTGTTACTTCATACCCCACGCCTGAAGAAGTGAGGATAATAGCCATATCTTCACTGATGAATACTATTTTCCCTTTTATATAGCCGATCATTTGTACTTCTTAAGGGTGGTTCTAATTAAGTGATGGCAAATAGCAATTGCAATTGCATCACTGGCATCTTTGGGCCAGATAGGTTTTTGTCCAAGGATCTGGCCAACCATAAAGGCCACTTGATTTTTATCCGCCCTTCCTCTTCCCACTATTGTCTTTTTAATGAGTGTTGGCTCGTAAGTGTAAATGCTAACATTGTTGTTTGTGCATGCAACCATTGCTGCTCCCCTGGCATGTCCAAGTATTAGTGCAGAGCGAATATTAACAGACATAAAAACATCTTCAATTGCAGCTTCTTCTGGGGAATATTTTTTTATGAGCTCCACTATTTGATTGTAGATATATGAGATTTTTTCGCTTAAATCCTGCTTCTGTTTAGGGGATATGACCCCGGTATCTATTAAGGAGAGCTTTTGTTTCTCGCCTGCGATTATACCAAATCCAGTATGTCTAATACCAGGGTCCAGTCCTAGGACTATCATGGTTAATTTTTAAGCTCTTCATATAATTCATCTGGGATTTCAAAATTGGTGTGTACCTTTTGAACATCGTCGTGGTCATCTAACTGTTCATAGAGTTTTAAGGCCTTTTTAGCTGTTTCTTTATCAAGGTTTACATAGTTTTGAGGAATCATGGTTATCTCTGCGTTCTCAAATTCTATCCCTGCCTTTTCATAGGCATCTTTTACCTTCATAAAATCTTCTACAGAAGTCCTAACTTCATAAGAATCTCCATCGTCCACTATATCTTCTACCCCAGCATCTAATCCAACTTCTAAGAGTTCATCTTCTGAATATTTTTCCTTGGAAAATGTAAGCACTCCCATTTTTTCAAACATCCAGCTAACACATCCAGTTTCACCAAGGTTTCCATTGTTTTTACTGAATATCTTTCTTATTTCTGCAACTGTCCTGTTTTTATTGTCAGTTACTGCCTCTACAATTATGGCAACACCCCCTGGACCATATCCTTCGTATACCACCTCGTCTAAAGAACCAGCAGATATTTCTCCAGTCCCCTTTTTGATTGCTGTCTCAATCTTGTCTTTGGGCATGTTTATGCTTTTTGCATAATCTATTGCCATCCTTAGCCTGGAGTTCATGGATGGGTCTCCACCACCCACCTTGGCAGCAACCATTATTTCCTTTGTGGCCTTTGTAAATAACTTTCCCCTTTTTGCGTCCTGACGACCTTTTCTATATTTAATATTTGCCCATTTACTATGTCCTGCCATATGCCCTCCTGCAAATGCAAAGTTAATTTTATTGTTTTTTAAAGCCCAAAAAGAATGTTTCTTTGCTCTCAGACCTTGAACTTTTGGGTTTATAGGTTTTAACTATTTTAAAAAATTTACGTAATTTTTTCTGAAAATCAGGAACATCAGGTCCATTAAATATCTTCACTACAAATGAACCATTATGTTTTAAGAATTCTATTGCAATATCCAGTGCCATTTCAGCAAGTTCCAAGGAGCGGGACTGGTCAGTTATTTTTACCCCTGTTGTCTTTGGAGCCATATCACTTAATACCACGTCAAATGGACTATTATCCATTAATATTTTTTCTAACTCCTCATCTCTATTTAAAATATCTCCCTGATAAAAGACAATTCCCTGTTGTATGGGAATTTTTAGCTCATTTAGGTCAATAGCAACGACTTTTCCATTTGTTCCAACCTTTGATCTTGCATATTTTGTCCATGAACCAGGCGATGCCCCAAGGTCAAGGATATTTTGACCTTTTTTAAAGAGACCAAACTTTTTGTCCATTTCCATTAATTTGTAAACAGACCTTGCTGGATAATTTTCTTTTTTAGCCTTTTTAAAATAATAGTCCCGATAATTTTTCAATACCTGCTCCTACATGCTGATTTCAAAGAAATATATATGAAAAACCCCATAAAGCCAAGGAAAAACTCTATTAGTCATTTTAACCAAATACTTAAATTTTGAAATAGTATAAATTAATTAACCTCAATTTGCTTCATAACTATAGATTATATTGGACTCTTTGATATTAAATCAATTATCTCTTTGGCAGTGTATAATTTACCTTTTCCAATCCCTGGGCATTCTTTTTCAACCTCTTTCCACTTTTTTTCATTTCTTAAATTTTTAAGCCAAAAGGGATATGTTTTGCACTGCATTGGTCTAACTGGATAGATGGTACATGATTTATCTTTGTAAAAAATACAATCTCCGTTTTCTAATTCTTTGATGCTATATGAATCTTTATATGGATATAAAAACTCATTTTTTAATTTTTGTTCATCTATATTTAGAAAATCTGCTATTTTTTTAATTTCATCTTCTGTTACATAAACGGTTCCTGGCTCTCCAGTGCAACATATACCACATTGTGTACATTCAAATCTAATTCCATTTGAAAAAAAGTATTTTTTAAAATCCATTATAAATAACCCCTAACCAAGAAATTTTCTTTTAAGTATTCATTATCATATCTAAAATAGCAGGTAATTCCGGAATTTATCTCTGTAATTAAATTTCCATCTTTATCTTCAAACAAGTATGTATTTGGCTCTATTTTAGGTCTAATAAGACCTGGTATAATGATTTCCAATGGTTTTGATATGTCTATTTTATGTCTTACTGATATTAAATACTTGTCAGATGATATTTTTTGTATTACTTTAAACACAACTGGATTTTTATTTTTTGTTGGTTCAATAACATTTTTTCTTTTTCCTGGTAAAAAAAATCCTGTATTACATACCCTTGTTGCACTATTTCTTAGTTCTTTTAAGTAAAGATCTAATCTAAATCTTCTCTGTTGCAGATCCTTTAATGCTGTAATATACACATCAATAACAGGGCCTAAATATGAGCTTGTCTTATTGCGTCCTTCTATTTTTATTGCATCAATTTTATTAATGCAAAACCATTTTAAATATTTGATCAAGCATAAATCCTCTGCTGCGAAAAATGCGCTAAAATCATCTTGTTCAAAATATTCCCAGAGTATTCTGTCTGGCCTTTGTTTTTCCTCTACTGCAATACCCTTAATTTTATATAAAAATCTACACGGGTGGGTGCAAAGTCCCTGATTGGCAGATCTATTGTTTAGATATGCGCTTAAATGGCACCTACCAGAAATTGCCATACACATTGCCCCGTGTATAAAGACTTCCAGTTCTATATCTGGATGTGCATATCTTATTTTTTTTATGTCTTTTAAATTTGTCTCCCTGGCAATGTTTATTCTCTTTATCCCGAACTTTTTCCAGAACCCAACACTGTAGCTGTTTGATGTGTTTGCCTGAGTAGATAAGTGGATGGGGAATGGGGGATAGTCTTTTTTTAGTATTTCTATTACTCCTGGATCTGCACATATTACTCCATCAAAGGGTATGTGTCCGATTTCGTCCAGATATGACTTTAATTCAGAAATTTGATGGTCATATAAATAAGCATTTAAACAAAGATAGACCTTTTTTTTGTGCTTTTTTACAAGTGATACAGCCTGTTCTAACTCTTTATTTGAAAAATTTGCCCCCTTTGCCCTGAGGTTAAATTTTTCTCCTCCAAGGTAAACAGCGTCCGCTCCATATGTTAAGGCAGTTGTGAGTCTATCCATGTTGCCAGCAGGGCATAGGACCTCTGGTCTATGCAATTGATGTCCCCCTTTTTTGCCTGTATTTCTTCATCTCTTCCACGAGTGTGTAGGGTATTTTTAAATTTCCCCTTCCCCATCCAAGCTCAATATGTTTTTTTACAGTGCCATGGAAGTCTGATCCGCCGCTAATAAGTAAATTCAATTCTTTGCAGAGGCCAAGATACATTTCAGTCTGCTCAGGTGTATGTTCAGAATAATAGACCTCCATACCATCTAAACCATATTGTTTGAGTTTTATAAGCTCTTTTTTTAATTCTTGTTTTGTTAAATTTAAGGAATAAGGATGTGCTAAAATTACAGTTGCGCCTTCTTTTTTTAAAATAGATATGGCCTTTTTGGGAGAAAATTTTGTCTTTGGTACATATGCAATGCCAGATGGCCCAATATATTTGTCAAAGGCTTCTTTTATATCTTTGGCCACTTTTTTTTCAACAAGAACCCTTGCAATATGTGGCCTTCCAACTGTAGAGCCCTTTTCAACTATGTTTAATACCTCGTTATAAGTTATATCTATTCCAGCATCTTTTAATTTTTCTATTATTTGTCTGTTTCTATCGTGTCTTTTGTCTCTTAGATATTCAAGTTCGCTCAAAAGGTGCT
>Ga0256842_1001737_pt1 | contig 16935 bp, 18 predicted proteins | sample 4559240metaG_FD_185973 | JGI IMG/M metagenome (GOLD analysis project Ga0256842, IMG submission 185973) | Hydrothermal vent microbial communities from Guaymas Basin, Mexico - 4559-240 | ecosystem: Environmental > Aquatic > Marine > Hydrothermal vents | place: Mexico: Guaymas Basin | collected...
GGATGGCTGACCCTCTACGGCTACCTCAGGGGAGTTAGAAAGCTCCCCGAAAAAGATGCCCTCGATGAGCTCTTTGAGAGGGCCAAAGCGCTGGTTCTTGACGAAATCTCGACCCTCACAAGGTACAGCGCGAGGTACTGGTACATCCTGAAGGCAGTTTCCCTGGGAAACGATTCTTGGAGCTCAATAAAGGAGTACGTGGAGTTCAAGGCAGGAAAGATAAACGACGCGAAGTTCTCTGCTCTGTTGAAAAACCTTGTCAAGTATGGATACCTCGAAAAGACCAGCGACGGCTATTCAATCCCCGACCCCGTTGTGAGGGAAGTTATAAAGAAAACCAACTTACCCCCGGGTAAGTAGCTTACCCTCCCCCTTATCCTCCACCACTCCGACTGTATCTCCTTCATCCTCGCAACGGTTCTGATGATCTCGTACGACGGGCCCACGGAACTTCGCGGATTTCCCCGCTCAGGTAGTCCTTTATGAATGCGGAAAGCCCCCTATCAAGACCAACCTAGGAGCCACCTTCCAAAACCACCGCCAGCGGATCTCCTTCTAAACCACCTCGAAGGTTCTCAGCATGAGCACTTCACCGTGTTCTTGGGCTAGAAGTAGCCTCTTTCGTCTTCTCCGGACATGGCCTTCTTTATCTCTTTCAATAGGGCCTTTGCTTCTTCCTTTGTCATTCCGACTTTCTTTACCAGGAAGTCCATAATCTCGGCCTCGCTCATACCCTTCTGCAGTCTCTCGATGATCATCATGCTGAGCCTCTCAAAAATTGCCTCCTGAAATTCCTCAGTCAGTCCCAGGGAGTCCATTAGGACATTCATTCCAACCAAGAGGGCAGTTAGTGCGTCGTTGAACTCCTCCTTTCCAAGGCTTTTCTCGTCGAGGTCTACCCTGAGGATTATCTCGTCATTCATGCCGCTGAGTGTGAACTTCAGCAGGTTCATACGTTCGTTGAGGACAAGGAGCGTGTGGTACGTTTTGAGCCTCTCCTCAAGCCTCATGGCTATCGTTTCTATCCCTGAAGGGACTGCCAGCCTGATAAAGCCATTGGCGAATATCACGTTCAGGAGAAAGGGTATCTTTGGGTGTTCGGCGATGTATTGATTCTCTCCGACCTTCTTTATTTCCCATGGGAGATCGACTATGTCCTCCGCTTCGTCCCTACCGGTTCGGAGCCACTCAAGAATGGCCTCTGTCAAAGCGACCACCTTAAGGGCTATGTTGTTGCCGGGATAAAACAGTTTTGTTCCTAAAACTTTTTTAGGCCCTCATCAATCCATGGCCGGAGGTGAGCAAATGGACTTTCTCTACACCTATGAAACCATTAAGCTTGAGGTTCCCCTCGTTCCCCCGGAGCGCGCTGATTTCGTACTCCTTGGGGTTCCCTTCGACGGGACGACCAGCTACAAGGCCGGGGCACGCTTTGGACCAACGCTGATAAGACAGGCGACGCTGAACCTTGAAAGCTACGTACTCGACTACGGCATTGACGTAGCCGAGCTTCCGATAGCGGACATAGGGGACATTGCAGTCGTTGCAGGCGACCCAAGAAAGACCGCCGACAGGGTCAGGGAGACGATTGAGGAACTGAAAAGGGTAAACCCCGACGCCCTGCCGATACTCCTTGGCGGTGAGCATTCCCAGACACTCGGGGCCGTTGAAGCCCTCAAGCCTGCCAGCTACGTCGTCTTCGATGCCCACCTTGACCTCAGGGACAGCTACGAGGGTAACCCTTACAACCATGCCTGCGTCGCGAGGAGGATAGCCGAGCTCGGCGTTAGGGAAGCCATGTTCGGGATAAGGAGCGGCACGAAGGAGGAGGTTGAATTCGCTGAGAGGGAAGGGATCCGCTGGGTTCATGCAAGGGATTACGGCTTCGATTCCTTCGTTGACCTGGTCGAGCCACTTCCAGAGCCGGTATACCTGTCCATAGACATAGACGTTTTCGATGTTTCGATGGTTCCGGACACAGGGGCACCAGAAGCGGGGGGCTTGGGCTTTTGGGAAGTTATAGGGGCCCTTGAATGGCTCACCGCCAACAAGGAAATAGCGGGCTTTGACATCATGGAGGTAGCTGGGGAGAGACTCGGGAACCCGACGGCAGTGACAGCTGCTAAGCTGCTGTTTTACTTCCTGGCAATGATGAAAAGGTAAAGATCAGCCGAAAAACGCTCCCATCATATCCATCTGTTCCTCGCTCATTGACTTTATTTTGAACTCCGGCATCTTGTCTTTTAGCTCCTCGTACTCTTCCTTCGTTATCTCCCTCGCCTCGCCGTTCTCAACGAGGTAGAACACCCCGTAGTCCGGGTCGCGGTAGGCAACGAGAAACTTTCCGACCTCAATGTCGTCAAAGTTAACGAAGATGACGTTTCCGCCAGTGTAGGGTCTCTTGCACTTGAACGGGAAGCTTGAGGAGTTCAGCATAGCATCTCCAAGGGCCTGGTTGGCCTTTTCACCGTTTATTTCGGTCCAGAACTTCCTTCCCTCAAAATCACCCTCAACGACGATCAGAAATCTCTGGCCGTCGAGTTCAACGATCGGTGCGCCTTTCTTCTGGAGTATCTTGAAGAGCTCACCGATAGTTTCGGCGTTTTTCAGAGAAGCAACGAATCCTTCGACCTTCATGGTTTTCACCGTTCCTGTGTATGGAGTAGGGTATAAAAATCTGCTGGAGGAAAAGGAAACGCTTTTTACTGGTTTCGCCACTTTCCCTATGATGTGGAGTCGAGCGTATGTTAAGAAATGGGTAAAAGTCATAGTCTTTTCAATCACCGCCGGTTTAGTCGGTGGTTTAGGGGCTGTTCTTTTCAGGCTTTTAATCAGGTTAACCCACAGATTTTTCTTCCAGGATGTTTTCCAAGTTCTCAGCTATCCGATTGGTGATTTTGATCTGGGCTATGTCTTTCTGCCTGCAATCGGCGGACTTTTTGTTGCCCTTCTCGTCATTCGCTTCCCGGAGATCAAGGGGAACGGTATTCCTGAGGTTATAGAGGCGGTAATCTTCAAGGGGGGCAGAATAGGGGGGCTGTTTGCCTTAGCAAAGATACTGGCGACCTCGATAACGATAGGCTCTGGGGGCAGCGTTGGAAGGGAAGGGCCAATAGGCTTTATAGGAGCCGCGTTAACGTCGGCCTTTGCTAAGTGGTTTGGGCTCTCGAAGGAGATGCGCAAGCTCCTCGTTACCTGCGGCCTTGCGGCGGGGATAGCGGGTACCTTCAACACGCCCCTTGCGGGGGCTATGTTTGCCCTTGAAGTCATTTATATGGGGGCCTTTTCCATAAACCTCGTCCCAATTTTTATAGCCTCTGTAACGGGAAATGCCGTTACCCTTGCAGTTTTGAATAGGGCCTTTGAAGTTGAGATTCCAGGGGAAATAAGTCATACTTTGGCCGAGCTTCCCTTTTTCTTCCTTCTTGGTCTTTTCCTTGGAGTTCTGGCGGCGTTTTACGTCCGCTTTATTTACGCTACTATAGATTGCTTTGAACGCCTCCGCATCCCGGAGGTTTTTAAACAAGTTATCGGTGGTCTTGGTGTTGGCCTTCTTGGTGCGCTCTTTCCCCACTACGGGATCTTCGGAGTTGGTTACGAGGGCATGAGTTTGGCTTTTTATGGAAAACTCTCCCTCGGTACCCTTATCCTCCTCGGAGTTCTCAAAATGCTCGCCACGGCTCTAACTATAGGCTCAGGTCACAGCGGCGGCGTCTTTGCTCCGAGCCTTTACATAGGTACAATGTTCGGCTCGGCGTTTGGGGTGATTATAGCGAAGGCCTTTCCATCCCTTGGAGCCATGCCCACGGTCTACGCCTTGGCCGGAATGGCGGCTTTCTTCAGCGGGATGACCCAGGCTCCGATAACCCAGATACTGATGGTGACCGAGCTAACGAGGAGTTATGCCATTCTGCCAGCGGTTATGACTTCTTCGACCATGGGCTTTCTCACGGCCAGGTTATTTCTGAGAGGTGACTCCATATATACCCTCAAGCTGTCGAGGAAAGGCTACCGTATTAAGACTGGAAAACCCGTAATCCTAGAGACTATACCCGTCGAGGAGATAATGACAAGGAACCCAGTCTATGTTTACGAGGATCAGACGCTTCTCGATGTTGAGCACCTCGTTTCCGAGACAGGTCATGATTGCTTCCCCGTCGTGAGTAAGGATCTTCAGGTCGTAGGCGTTATCGGGATAAAAGACTTCATAAAGAGGTCTACTTCAATTAAGAGACTCCGCGTCAGCAGGTTTCTGCGGAAGAATTACGCCGTGGCCTATCCAACTGAGACGGCCGAAACCGCCCTGGAGAAGTTAATGGCATATGACCAGAACCTTCTTCCCGTTGTTGAGAGCCCAGATAACCGGAAGCTGATCGGAGTGGTAACCAAAAGGGACATATATCGCGCCTACTACCGCGGTCTGGAGGATATGTACATGGACTGAGGTGGTTCCATGCAGGTTGATGCCGACCTCCATATTCATTCGCGCTACTCAAAGGCGGTCTCAAAGTCCATGACGATACCGAATCTGGCTGAAAACGCACGTTTCAAAGGGCTTGGAATCGTGGGAACGGGCGACATACTCAACCCGAAGTGGGAGGAGGAACTTCTGAAATACGCCAAGAAGGTTGATGAGGGGACTTACGAAAGGAATGGCGTCCGTTTTATTCTCACAGCTGAGGTCGAGGACAGCAGGCGTGTTCACCACGTTCTGATCTTTCCGAGCATAGGAACAGTTTGTGAGATGAGGGAACTCCTGAGAAAGCATTCTCCTGACATCGAGACCGAGGGGAGGCCCCACTTGGACTTGTCCGCGGCCGAAATAGCGGAGATGGCAAACGATCTCGGTGTCCTCATAGGGCCCGCACACGCTTTTACCCCCTGGACGAGCCTCTACAAAGAGTATAACAGCCTGAAAGAGGCTTACGATGGGGCTAAAATCCAGTTCCTTGAGCTTGGCCTTTCAGCCGACAGCGAGATGGCCGATATGATAAAGGCCCACCATAAGCTCACCTACCTAAGCAACAGCGACGCACACTCGCCGATGCCCCACCGTCTCGGAAGGGAATTTAACCGGTTTGAAGTCGAAGAGGCCACCTTTGAAGAAATAAGGAAAGCGATTCTAAAGCGTGGCGGGAGGAAAATCGTCCTCAACGCTGGCCTCGATCCAAGGCTTGGGAAGTATCATCTCACTGCCTGCTCCCGCTGTTATACCCATTATACCCTAGCCGAGGCCAAGGCCTTCAAATGGAAGTGCCCAAAGTGCGGTGGAAGGATAAAGAAGGGCGTTCGCGACAGGATTCTTGAGCTGGCCGACACTGAGGAGAGGCCAAGGGACAGGCCGCCGTATCTTCGCCTCGCCCCTCTCGCTGAGATAATCTCGATGGTAATCGGCAAGGGCGTCGAGACAAAAGCCGTTAGGCTAATCTGGGAGCGGTTCTTGAGGGAGTTTGGGAGCGAGATCAAAGTGCTTGTGGACGTTCCCGTTAAGGAGCTGGCTAAAATTCATGAAGACGTTGCAAAAGCGGTTTGGGCCTATCGCAACGGTAAGTTAATTGTAATCCCCGGCGGCGGTGGAAAGTACGGAGAAATAAGGCTTCCAGAAGAGATAAGAAGCGCGAGCATTGACGAGCTTGGGAGCGTTGAAGTGTCTCTGCCTGCGGAAGAAAAGCCGAGGCAGAGGAGCATAACGGAGTTCATAGGGGGTAGGTGAGCTCAAATGAGGGAGTCCGAAATAATAAGCCTTTTCCTTAAGCATCTTCAGAGGCAGGGCGATCTGCCCCTCGGCGATGACGCTGGGGCGCTCAGGTTTGGAGAAAAGTGGCTCGTTGCAACCAACGACATGCTGGTCAGAAAAACGGATGTCCCAGCTGTAATGACGCCGGAGCAGGCCGGTTTTAAGGCCGTGACCATGAACGTCAGCGACGTAGCGGCCATGGGGGCCGAACCAAGTGGTTTTCTCTTCTCGCTTGGTGTTCCCCCAGAGCTTGACGCTGACTACCTGGAAGGAATAGCAAGGGGCATAAGTGAGGCGCTCGACTTTTACGGCATTCCCGTCCTGAGCGCCGATACAAACGAGGCCGATGACCTGATAATTGACGGAGTTGCCCTTGGTCTCACGGAGCGCCTTCTTACCCGCTCTGGTGCAAAGCCCGGTGACCTGCTCTGCGTAACCGGTGATCTGGGAAGGGCACTCGCGGGATTGCTTGTGTGGAAGCACGGCCTTGAAGTTTCCGAAAAAACAAGAAAAGCCCTCTACGAGAAGTTCCTTGAACCGAAAGCTAGGGTTAGCGAGGGCATCGCTCTCTCGAAGGTTGCCAGCTCAGCGATAGACATAAGCGACGGTCTCGCAAAGGAGCTTCACCTTCTCGCGGAGATGAGCGGGGTTGGAATTGACGTGAGGGCTGAGAGCCTGCCAATAAGGAAGGAGGTTGGGGAAGTGGCGGAACTTTTGGGGATTAACCCTATCGAAATTGCCCTCGCTAGCGGTGAAGAGTTCGAGCTGGTGTTCACCGTCTCGCCAGAACTTGTGGAGAGCCTTAACTTCAAGTTTTCCATCATAGGGCGTGTTACTGAAGGAAAAGGCGTTTACCTTGTTGACGATGCTGGCAAAAGGGTCATGCCAAAGCTTGGATGGGAGCATTTGACTGGATTTCAGATGAAACTCTTATATAGTTGAGCCTTAGTGTTAGTATGGGTGGTCAGCATGAAGGTTAGGGAATTAATCGGCATGCTCTCGGACAAGCAGAAAAGGAGCGTTGAAAGGTGCCTTGAGGAGTGCGATCTGGTTGATATGGAGGAGGAAATCCCGACGGAGCTCCCAAGTGATGTGATGGAGTTCGTGAAGGTAATAGCAAACCCAATTCGGGCATCTATACTCAAGATGCTCAACAACAGGTGGCTCTGTGTCTGTCTGATCGCTAAGGCCCTTGGTCAGGATCAGACCCTCATAAGCCACCACCTGAGAACCCTGAAGAAGTTTGGCCTCCTTCACGAGAGGCGTGAGGGTAAGCTCCGCTTCTACCGCACGAACCGGGAAGTCCTTGGGGAGTATCTGAAAAAGCTCTCAGTAGAGCTCTTGGGTGGTGGGCTTGAGACTTCAGAGTGAAGTCGATGAGCTGGTGAAGGCCCTCGGAGGCTACTGGAAGCCTTTTGAGATGCTGGCCGCTCTAGTTGAGGAGACTGGAGAGCTAGCCGATGCTATGCTCGCGCTGGAGGGTGTGAAGGGGAATGGATCCAGGGAAGCGCTGGTCGAGGAGATCGGCGATGTTCTGTTTGCCCTCGCCTGTATATCCAATTACTATGGAATTGACCTTGAAGAGGCCCTGAGATCAACTATTGAGAAGTACCGCAGGCGGGATCTATCTTTAGATGGGGATTGAAAAAAACTTTATAACAGCGATACCTTTTTACCCTTGTAGAGAGTGAATAGTTAAAGGGGGCGCTTTAATGGTGTTTGAAAACCTTGTCCAGAGTAGCAGTGAGTACTTTGAGGTTCTCCAGCGCGTCCCTATTCATTACCTGCTCCTCGCGATAGCCACTTACTACCTGAGCGTCTTCCTTTTCGCTCTGCGCTGGAAGTTAATCCTTGATAAAATAGGGAAGAGCCTCCCCCTGATTGAACTCTTGAAGATATTTATGGCCTCAATATTTATAAACAACGTTACCCCCACGAGCAGGAGTGGGGGCGAGATTCTCCGTATAACATGGGTTTCAAAGAAGACTGGCCTTCCACTCGGTGTTTCGGCAGCTGGCGTTGTGTATGAGAGGTTGCTTGAGGCGATACCGTTTCTGTTTCTGATGAGCCTTGCAGGATTTTACGTATTACCATCTAAGCTACCCCTTCTCATACTTCTCCTGCTCGCTGTGGGAGTCGTGTGGTTTAAATGGGATCTAGTCGTTAACATCTTGCTCAGGGTAACCAAGACTAAGATAAGCCAAGAGGGTATGGAAGAACTGGCAAGACTCAGAAAGTCTACCCTCGTTACTGTGGGAGGCATCGCCCTCAGCACGGCTGTGTGGGTTCTTGATGTTATCAGGTTCAAGCTTATTACGATGGCCTTTGGACTGTCCCTTCCATGGGGCCTGCTCTTCGCTATTTCTGTGGTGAACATGTTTCTTGGCCTAATGTCTTTTACTCCCGGAGGAGTGGGGATCACGGAAGGCGGCTTGGTTGGTACAATGGTTCATTTTGGAATACCCACCCTCTTTGCTGTTCCAATAGCTTTATTGGAAAGGTTTATCTCCTATGTTCTAAGTACCCTTGTGGGGTTTGGGGTTTTCCTTCTCTCTGGGGGGTCTGAAATATGGAGAGCTTTAAAATCGCGATAGCGAGTGACTGGTATTATCCAAAGCTCGGTGGTGTGGCCGTTCATATGCACGACCTTGCACTTCACTTACGAAAACTTGGGCACGAGGTTGCTATAATCACAAACGATCGCGAAACCGGAAAGGAAGCGGAGCTGAAGGAAGCTGGGATAGATTTAATCAAGGTTCCCGGCTACATCCTGGGAAGTGTTAATATGAGTGCGTTCTCTCGCAACGCTGCGAGCATGATTCCATACATAAAGGACTGCGATATCGTTCACGGCCACCACGCGTTTACCCCCTTGGCCCTTAAAGCTGTCTCCGCGGGAAGGAAGGTGGGAAAGGCAACCCTTCTAACGACTCACAGCATCAACTACGAGAATTCGCCCGTAATAAAGACCCTTGGTAGGATAGCCTTTCCATACTACCGATATTACCTCCACAATCCCCACAGGATAATCGCCGTCAGCAGGGCCTCAAAGGAGTTCATAAAGCGTTTTACTGATGTCCCAGTGGAGATCATTCCAAACGGTGTCAACGTTGATTTCTTTGATGTCCCTTTTTCAAAGGAGGAGGCCAAGGAGAAGTTGGGTCTCGACAAGAATGTAGTTCTCTACGTTGGTAGAATAGAGCCGAGGAAAGGGGTTAGCACTCTAATCAATGCCATGAGGTATGTGAATGGAGAGCTTTTAGTGATCGGTGAGGGCAGCATGCTCCCCCTCCTCCGAGAAAGGGCCAGACTTCTCGGCATTTCAGAGACGGTTAAGTTCCTTGGTAAGGTGGAGTATTCAAAGCTTCCCCTTTTCTATCGCGCCAGCGATGTCTTCGTTCTCCCGAGCCTAAGCGAGGCCTTCGGCATAGTTCTACTTGAGGCAATGGCCAGCGGGACTCCGGTTATCGGAACTCAAGTGGGAGGAATCCCCGAAATAATAGACGGTTGCGGCCTGCTCGTTCCCCCAGGTAATGCAAAGAAGCTGGCCGAGGCGATAAACTTTGTCCTGAACAACCAGAACGTTGAGAAGCGCTTGGCCCGCCTTGGAAAGCGGAGGGCGGAAACTGTCTATGACTGGAAGGTCGTTGTGAAGAGGATAGTGGCCCTCTATCGGGAGGTTCTCGACGAGGTGGCTGAGAATGGCTAAAATAGTGATACTCACCTTCGACGTTGAGGGGGACTGTCCGCCCTTTGCAGAAACCAAGGAAGGAATGAAGAAAGGTCTGCCACGGATCATGAAGCTCCTTGAGGAGTTTGGAATCAGAGGGACGTTCCTTTTCACCGGCAGAATCGCGGAGGAGTTCCCGGAGCTGGCTGAGCGCGCTGGGAAGAAGCATGAGCTCGGCTGTCATGGCCTTGAGCATGAGCGCTTTGACAGGCTGTCCTACGAAGAGGCGAGACGAAGGCTGATGGAAGCGAAGGCAATACTTTCCCGATTCGGGGACGTCGTTTCATTTCGGGCTCCCAACTTTCAGTTCCCCGACGAATACTACAGGATTCTTGCCGAACTTGGATTTAGGATTGATTCGAGCAAGGCAAAACATAAGGGGTGGAAATCCGGCATCGCTGAGATAAGCGGTATCCTCGAAGTCCCTGCTACGACGACATCTATTATAACGCGGCTCCCCTGGAGGCTTCAGGAAAGGTTTCACCGGAAATTTGAGAGCCCGGTTGTTTACATATTTCACCCCTGGGAGTTCGTTAGGATGCCTAGAACCCTTAGACCCGATTGTTGGTTTGGAACGGGGGAAGGTGCAATCGAGAAGTTGCGGAAGCTCATTGAATTCCACCTCAACAACGGAGCGAGGTTTATGACGCTCCGGGAGTTCTACGAGGAGCACCAAAAGCTTAAACGTGAGTAGTCGAACTCTTTTTTAGGTGGGAGCTATGAGAGAGGCCCTATACTGGGAGCCCCTGGAAGGTGGCAAAGTCCTCTGTAAACTCTGCCCACTAAACTGCATCATCAGCGAGGGCAAGAGGGGATCCTGCAGGGTAAGAAAGAACGTAGGTGGGAAGCTTTATACACTCAACTACGGTAAGGTCTCTGCGATAGCTGTAGATCCCGTCGAGAAAAAACCGCTTTTCCATTTCTGGCCTGGCTCATGCGCGCTCTCGATAAGTACCGTCGGCTGTAACATGCACTGCAAGCACTGCCAGAACTGGGAGATAAGCCAGGCCGATGAGAGCTTTCCGTACCTGCACGACATGACACCGGAGATGGTTGTGGCGATTACTAAGCGCCACGGCTGTGAAAGCATAGCCTACACTTACAACGAGCCAACCATCTGGTATGAGTTCGTCCTCGACACTGCGAAGCTCGCGAAGAAGGAAGGAATCTACAACCTCCTCATTACCAACGGCTACATCAACGAAGAACCTTTCAGGGAGCTTGCACCTTACATAGATGCGATGAACATAGATATCAAGGCTTTCAATGATGAGTTCTACATGAAGATAGCGAGTGTTCCGAGCGGTGAGCCGAGCAGGAGGACGGCGGTTATAGCGAAGAAAGACTTTGGAATACACGTTGAGCTTACCTATCTCATAATCCCAACGCTCAACGATAAGGAAGAAGAAATCCGCGCCTTCGCCCGCTGGGTCCTCAATGAGCTCGGTGATGACACGCCCGTTCATTTCTCCCGCTTCTTCCCGCACTACAAGCTGGGGCACCTTCCACCGACTCCCATTGAGACTATGAATATGGCCTACAGAGTGGCCAAAGAGGAGGGCTTGAAGTTCGTTTACATCGGGAACGTTCCTGGACATCCGGGTGAGAACACGTACTGTCCGAGGTGCGGGAAGCCTCTGATAGTCCGCTACGGCTTTGAGATCACCGAGTACAACATAACCGAGGACGGAAGGTGCAAGTACTGCGGTGAAAAGATTCCCGTGGTTGGGACATACAAGAAAAAGCACTATCTCGATATGTGGTGGTGAAGGTGGTTGATGCGATCCTCTATTTTGAGGCCCTTGGAAGGACGAGGCTCGCCGTCGAGGACAGGGTGAAGAGGACGGCAGAGGGCCTTAGTGCGTCTTCCCTGAAGGTGAAGCAGCTGGACATAGGGGATGTTATTGAGGATCCTAAACTTGACCCCCTTCGATTTTCTGCAGTGATGGAAGTTAGGGCAGAGGGAGAACTGTGTAAGCTGGTAAGTGCCGTTGCGGAGTATGGCCCTACTCTCGTGGAAATTCTCAAGCCTGCAAAAATCGAGTTGCCCGCAGAAGAACTTTCGGATCTACTCCTAGACGTGGCAAAGAAAGTGAAGGCCCTCGCGGGGGGCAGTGTAATACCCATTCCTCCGAATCTTGACGAGATCCCAGTGCCTAGAGTAGGCTTTGATGAGGAAGAGCTCTGGGAGATGATTTACCAGGGAAGGGGAATCCTCTACAGGCTTTCATTAGTGGTTCCCCAGGAAATTGATAGGGATACCCTCCTGAAGCTCCTTCTCCTTGAGGGTTGTGGGGTCAACGAGCTTGATGTTAGGGAGCTTGATAATGTGAGGGAGTTCCTTATCGAGGCTGTTTCGCCCTTTGAGCCCCTTTTCGCCGTTGTCTTCAAATACAGCCCCATATCCGTGAACATAGTTGAGCCCCAGATAGTAGACATAGCTGCCCCTGAACTCCAGAATGCCCTTAGTGACTTGGGAGCCTTTGTTAACTCCCTTCTGATGGATGAGGATCTTCAGAAAGCCTACGAAAAGGACGCTTTTTCCTTCAAACTTGGTTGAGGGGAGTCGAAAAGTATATGAGGCTGAAGGAGAATGTAAGAGATGACGCATGAGAATAAGGGGGTATGATGATGAAAATACTTCGAAGAGACATCACGAAGGTTTTTGCCCTCCTTTTGGGGGTTATGTTCCTCCTATCCCTTAGCGGTGCGTCAGCTGGGCCTACCTACATAGTGCCAACAGGCCTCAAAGACATAAGCAATGTCCCAAAGAGCTTTTTCGTCAGGCCAGATGGAACCCCGAACGTGAAGATAGTCATCGGGAGCTATGCCAGGGCCGAGGACGTTGCAAGTGCAGCTGATATAGCGGCTGCCCTGGGGAGCATTCTCTATAAAGAAGAAGAGGCAAAGAACATAGCGATTAAGCTGAGAAAGGCCGGCGAGACCGATGTTGTCCTTGAGCAGGTCATATACAGGTATGACTATGAGACGATGACCGTTGACCACGACCTCCCCTACAACAGTGCTCTTGTGAACTGGTCTAAGTCCTACGACGAGCTTCCGGCAGATTACTGGTTCAATGGTGCTTCATACGCGGGGAACTACTCAACTTGGGCCGGTTCATTCTCCGCACAGTTCAAGGTGAAAGATAGGGACTCAGTTAACGGGAACGAGCTCTACGGCTGGGACATCGAGATCCATAAGCTCTCACTTCTTCCAGTCGACCCGGCCGACTGGAACGGCACTGCTCCCCCGAAGCAGGCGGACATCGAGATACCTTCTCGCGGGATAGTAGTCTCTGTTGATTACACGCTCTATAACTACACAGTGAAGAAAGTAAAGGTCGTAAGGGAAGCTTACCCTGAGTGGGGAGTCCCCGAGGAAACCGTTGTGGTAAACGAGAGCAGAATTGGTAATTCCATAGACGTTGAGCTCGACAACGGAACGATAGTCGATGTAATAAGCCCGGGAATTGAAGCGGGGGATGAGTTCACCCTTCTTGGCACCAAGTACCATGTCTTCTCCGTTGGTAGCGGGAGCTTCACAGCAGGTGAAGTCCTTGGAACCGACTGGTTCGCCCAGAACGAGAGCAAACCCCTTGGGAACAGCAGATGGGAGATAACCCTGATCGGTGCGGATCCCCTGCAGGAAGAGGCGATAGTGACGGTTAAAGATACGAAAACCGGAGAGATTTATGGGCCGGTTATCCTCAAGCTTGGCAAGCCGGAAGACGTGGTAGTTTCAGGCGACACCGTTGAGCTCCAGCTGAAGCTTGAGGCCCTCTCCGAAAACCTCATCCTGGGAAAGATCGCCCAGATAAGCGGCTACGGCAACATAAAGACGTACTCAAGCGGCACATACGTTGAGTACAATGGCCAGAAATGGGTAATTAGCGTTGACTCGGACGGTAAGTACATCAGGGGAATCAGTATGACAAACGAGGACGAGCTCATTGGAAACCCCCTCGACATCTTAGGGATCTACACGATTAAGTACTCCTTTGACATGAGATCCCTGAACGAAAAGGATGTCAACTTTGACATCAACCGCGATGGTGAGATAACAGACACCAGTTACGTCATTGCCAAGGCCACGATAACTGTCCTTGATAACAATCCGAAGATTCAGGAACTCGTGGTTTCCGTCGGGGACAGGATTCCGGGCACTGACTATACTATCTCCGGCGTTGCTGGCGTCAAAAACATCGTCCTGAAGACGCCGACTCAGCCGATAGCGCTCCTCGACAGGGAAGTTGACCTCACGAACCCAACCTCCAACTATATCCTAGTCGGATCTAACAAGGCAAACATCTTGACCTCAATGATCTTTGGTCACTACCACCTGCCAGTCGACTTTAGAGTCTGGTTCGGCGAATATCCAGTTCTCGGTTACATCCCGCACTGTGACCTCCTTAATGGCAGGGGAGTCATAATAGTTGCCGGCGCAACACCTGAGGCTACCAGGGAAGCTGCAACTATTTTAATGCAGTACATAGCCGGCCTTTCGTAGTTCTTTCCTTTTTGGTGATGCCGATGATCAAAAGGCATCTGGTAGTTGCCTTTCTCTTTGTTACACTCTTTCTCGGTGGGTTTGTGTTGAACTCGTGGCATTCTTCCTATACATCACTCTTTTCCCGGAACCTTCCCTCCAGGGTTGTGATTCAGGGGAAGGTGTGAACGTCGAAGGCTACCTACAAACAGCCCACTTTGGCTCGTCAATGCAACTCTTTACCACCACTACGACCGCGTTACCATAGTCCTCGGGAGTGAAGAGACAAGAGAGTACTGCGACAGGACTGGGAAGTGTCAGTTCAGGACGCTCGCTGCCGCTGAGATCTCGTGCGTTGTGGGTAAGCTCGTGGGTTCATACTACTACGAGACCGCACGGGATATGGGCTACAATGATTCTGCTGCCAGAGCATTTGCCCTTGAACAGGTTTCCAATCGAGTTGACGCCAGTAAATGGCTTACATTTCAGCTTAAACTTTCTCTAGGGAGGGGCAAGGTTGGAAATGAAAACCACCTCGTGATACTCCTCAGGGGCCCACTCGATGGGGCAGTAGAAAACAGGATATACGTCCCAAGAAAAGGCGTGCTCGTGCTCGAAGCTTTAGATGAAGAGAAGTTGTATCGAGAGGCCCTTTTGGTTGAGAGAATAATAGGAATAAGCTGCTCAGCAAAAAGTTAGGAGGCTACCACTCCTCTTCCTCTTCTATGAGCCCGTACTTTTCGAGCTCGCGGAGAAGCTTCTTGACTGCCTCCCAGGCGTCTTTTTCACTCTTTGCACCGGAGCAGACGATTTTGCCCGAGGAGAACAGGAGTATTACGGCCTTCGGCTCCTTGGCCCTGTATATGATGCCCGGGAACTGTTCCGGCTCGTATTCACAGTTTGGAAGGCTCAACGCGACAACGTCGAGGTTGAACTCCATACCTAGGTCCCCGCTGAAGACCATGTTCTGGATATCTATCTGGGGCGGCCTTGTAAACTTCGTCCCGACTTTAGTCTTAAGCATCTGGATGAGCTTATTGACTGCTCTCTCTATATCCTCGACGCTTTTTGCTCCCGTGACTACGAGTTTTCCTGAGCTGAATATAAGAAGGGCAACCTTGGGGTCATCGAAGCGGCAAATTATTCCGGGGAACTCTTCCGGGTTGTACTTGGAGTTTGGGCATATTTCGATGACTTTTTCGAGGTTCAGCTCCGTGAAGAGGTCAACAGAAGCAACGATGTTCTCTATTCTGAGCTTTACGTTACTTATATCAACCAAGGTCGGCACCTCCAGCGGTGGGTTTAAAAACCCCTTTATAAATGGGGGCCGTTGCTTTTTAAAGCTTTATGCTGGTAAAGAGACATTTGGGAAAAACTAGAGGGAACTCATTCCTGCTTAACAGGGTAAGGCATGAACTCCACAGTGCCGCGCTCTCTAACGGGCTGTTTGTAGAGCTCCATCAGGGCATAAACCTCTTCCGGCACGTCCGTCTCCACGGGAAGTCCAAGCTCCTTCGCCTGCTCGTAGGTTATCGGATAGTCGTGCGTCCACCTACCCTCGGTGAGTATCTGGGCGAGTTCCCTCGCCTTCTCCTCTCCGTACCTGTCCTTGAGCAGGTAGAACACAAAGTCCCGCACCTGTTTTATAGCCTTCTCAGCGACGTCTGCGAGGATTAGTGTCTGGTCGTCAACTTTATCAACGCCTTTCTTCTCGACTGCCCTGATGATGCTCGGGGCCGGATACTGATCCACCTGGGGGTCAACGGGGCCAAGAACGGCGTGCGGATCCATTATTATCTTGTCGGCGGCGAGTGCTATCAGCGTGCCGCCGCTCATGGCATAGTGGGGGATTATAACGCGCGTCTCGGCAGGGTGGTCTTTCAATGCCTTTGCTATCTGAGTAGCAGCAAGAACGAGGCCACCTGGAGTGTGGATTATGAGGTCTATAGGCTTGTCCTTCGGTGCCATCCTGATTGCCCTGATGACTTCCTCACTGTCTTCGATGCTGATGAACTTGTAAACAGGGATCCCAAAGAGCCCTATGCTCTCCTGCCTGTGTATCATCGCTATGACCGTCGAACCGCGTTTTCTGGAGAGCCGCTGGAGCATCCTGGCCCTCGCCACCTGTAACCCCCTATACTGTAGCTGGGGCCACAGCAACAGATACGTTAAGAGCAGCCACCACAGGAGCGAGCTGAAAAATCCACTCAGCGGGTCCATAGCCCCTCACCTCTTTGGTTTTGATGTAACCTTTGCGTGTCCCCAATATTTAAACGTAACCGGGCAGGTTTATAAGCAGTTCTTGCTATCACAATCCGGTGAGACGATGAGAAACACGATAGTTTTGGTTAGAACCGACAACTTCCAGAAGGCGAGCGTTGCTTTAGCGGACCTCGTGAGATACGGCGGTATGAAGATTCGCGGGGATCCGAGGATAATTCCTCCCGCGCTCTCCGACTGGGCTTTCGAGAGGATAAGCGGCGAGAAACCGAGAAAGCGCTTTAAGGCCCACGTCGTTGCTCAAATTGACCTTCCACCGAAGAAGGCGATAGGAAGGTTAATGGACATCCATCCGCCAGCTCACGTGCTGGTAATTCCCCCCGACACGGAAGTATGGGAAGAGCTAATGCGCCTGTGGGGAACCTTTGAGAAGCTCAGGGGCTTCCATCCGCCGAAGAGAACTAAAGCGGAGGAGCTTAAAAGGAAGGCCGAGAAGAGGAAGGAAAAGGAAGAGTGGGACTTCGAGGAGGTTTAAGTTCACTTCTTCCTCTTCTTTATCCTTATGTTAGCGATGTCTCCGAGGGTCGGCTCGTAGTCTTTTGGAATAACCTTCTTCTCCGTCAGCTCTTCACTACTGATCTCGACGAGCGTTATCTTGAAGTACTTTTCAAGCTTCCGGGCTTCTTTGAGTGTTGGCTCGCGGTAGCCGTGCGCTATCGCCTTCAGGTCGTTCACCGAAAGCCCAATCTCATGTGACAGC
>Ga0256842_1001738_pt1 | contig 16935 bp, 11 predicted proteins | sample 4559240metaG_FD_185973 | JGI IMG/M metagenome (GOLD analysis project Ga0256842, IMG submission 185973) | Hydrothermal vent microbial communities from Guaymas Basin, Mexico - 4559-240 | ecosystem: Environmental > Aquatic > Marine > Hydrothermal vents | place: Mexico: Guaymas Basin | collected...
ATAATATTCTTTTAAGATATCCTGCCATTTCAAATTTCCATAAGTTATCTCATCCAAGTTATTTTCCATAGAAGCTGTAAATTCTACGTTTAGGAAATCAGAGAAATTTGCTACTAAAAATTTATTAACAACTCTTCCGAGATCTGTTGGTTTGAAACGTTTTTTTATCAATTCCACATATTTACGCTCAAGAATTGTATTTGTGATAGATGCATAAGTAGAAGGTCGGCCGATGCCTAAAGCTTCCAACTCTTTTATCAACATCGCTTCTGAATAACGAGCCGGTGGTTTAGTGAATTTTTGTTCGGAGCTCAAATCTTTTGCTTTTAGATTATCGCCCTTTTGGTATTCTCGATCTAACATTTCGCCTGTAGAAACATTTGCATGTGGGAAAGCTTGCATAAAACCTTGCTCCACAATAGTAGATCCATTCGCAGTGAATTGAGCTTCGCCCGCATCTATAACTAATTTTTTCGATTTTACAATCACGTCAATCATCTGAGTTGCGACAAATTTTTGCCAAATCAGAGTATATAATTTCAATTGATCTATGGAGAGATATGATTTAATCTTATTGGGAGTACGATAAGCATCAGTAGGGCGGATAGCCTCGTGAGCATCTTGTGCGTTAGATTTAGTTTTAAAAACACGTTCTTTGGGATTTAATAATTTTTCACCGTATCTTTCCACAATCAAATTCCTACAAGATGCAAGAGCTTCTTTGGAGATTCTTAATGAATCTGTTCTCATGTAGGTAATTAAACCGGTAGATTCTCCACCCATTTCAATACCTTCATATAATTGCTGAGCTATCATCATAGTCTTTTTGGCGGAGAAACCAAGAAAACGAGCTGCATCTTGCTGCAACGTACTGGTAATATATGAAGGACCCGGTTGAATTTTACGGCTGGTTTCTTTCAGCTCTGATATCACAAATTCATTTTCTTTAATATGCTTCAAGATTTCATCAGCAGATTCCTTATTTGGAATTTTAGCTATTTCACCCCGCCATTTACTTAATGAAGCTTTGAAAGAAGATAAATTATCTCGATATAACTTAGCGTAAATATTCCAATATTCTTCCGATTTGAAAGCTTCAATTTCATCTTCCCGTTCGCAAATTATGCGTAAAGCAACCGATTGAACTCTTCCGGCACTAAGATTTTTTGTAATTACTTTCCAAAGCATCGGACTAAGCGTGTAACCAACAATTCTATCAAGAATTCTACGTGCTTGTTGGGAATCAACCATATCTTGGTCAATCTCACCCGGATTATTTACAGCATTCTTAATTGCATTCTTAGTAATTTCATTGAAGACAATTCTATGTAGCGGTTTATCTTTTACCTCTTTTTTTAGAATATGAGCCAAATGCCAGGCAATAGCTTCTCCTTCTCGATCATAATCCGATGCCAAATAAACTGCATCAGCTTCAGAAGCATATTTTTTTAATTCCTGAACAATTTTATTTTTCTTTCTGTCAGTCACATATTTTGCTTTAAAGTTATTTTCAATATCAACGCCGATAGATTTTGACGGCAAATCTCTTAGATGTCCCATTGAAGCTTTTACAACATAGTTGCTACCGAGAAATTTCTCGATGGTTTTTGCTTTGGAAGGGGACTCCACAATTATTAAATTTTTTCCCATATTAATTTACATTCCCTTTAAATTGGATAAAATTCTTTTTCACTAAAAAGAGTTCCATAACATCATTTAATGTGACTATTTCTTCAGAAAACTTTGCAAAATTAATTATTTCATCCATCATTATTTTATTTATCTTATGAGGAACAAAATCATAAAGTTGAGTCGAGAAGAAAATAATATCTTCTGCTTGCTCTTTATTAATTGAACCTATTTCCACTAATTCTAACAAATAACCAAATGCTTCCGGTGTAAGAGCTCTTCGTTCATCATCAGCAAGAATACGATTGTAGATGATATTATCAACATCGAAATCACTTCGGAATAGGTCAAATTCTTGCCTCGTTAATCCCATCTTTTCAAGCTCTTCTGCAGATGGATTCGCATTTGATAATATTTCTATTAAATCATTAAATTTTGATTTAGACATTTTTCTCCTTCCATTTGATAATAATTATTGTTGGAAAATTTCATTCCTATTTCTTAGCCCTATCATATTGTAATTGATTAATACATTTTCGCAAATTATTAATAAACACAAGGACAAATTTTTATCAGTTCAACTTTCCGCAACATTTTTTATATTTCTTACCGCTTCCACAAGGGCAAGGATCATTTCTTCCTACTTTCATCTCGACTCTTCTCGGCTGAATTTTTGCAAGTGAATCCTTTGCATTTGTACTTGTTCTTGGTGCCGACTGTGGTTTTGTACTAGTGAAAGCAGAAGTTTCAGCATGACTCTGCTGTGCCATTCTTAGAAATTCTTCTATATTCTCCGGTGCAATTATATAAGTAGTAAATACTTTTTTGGTTACATTTTTATTTATATCCAATACTAATTGATTAAATAAAATGAAAGATTCTTTCTTATACTCAATCAAAGGATCTTTTTGTCCATAAGCACGTAAACCGATACCTTCTTTTAATAAATCCATTTCATGCAAATGATCTCTCCAAAGATCATCAACCACGCTCATAAGCACACGTCTTTCAATTTCGCGCATCTGATCTGTAGATAATTCTTCTTCACGCTTTTTATAAGCATCTAAAACAATATCCTGAACATTTAAGACCAAAGAATCCGGTTTAGGATGGTCAGTAGTAATTTCTTTTGGATCTATCACAACATTTAGGTTAGTTCTTAGCCAATTACAAATAGCTTCATAATCCCAATTTTCAGGATAGCGTTCATCGCCAATAACATCCAGAACCATATCTTCGATTGTATCTTTTATCATATCAATAATTTCTGCACTTAGATCATAACCTTTTAGCACATTTCTTCTGTAATTGTAGATAACTTCACGTTGTTTGTTCATCACTTCATCGTACTTTATCAATTGTTTACGAATTTCAAAGTTATAGCTTTCCACTTTTTGTTGGGCTTTTCCAACAGCGCTAGTCATCCAAGGATGAATAATCGCATCTCCTTCAGAAAGACCAAGTTTTGTCATCATAGGCGCTAAACGATCCGGAGCAAACAAACGCATCAAATCATCTTCTAAAGAAAGATAGAAACGTGATGTTCCCGGATCACCCTGACGACCTGCACGACCTCGCAATTGGCGGTCAATACGACGAGATTCATGGCGTTCCGTACCGATAACATGTAAACCATCAACAGGTCTTCCAAATGGATAATCTTCAGAAGTTTTCTTATTCAAGCCCAAATATTCGTTTTTAGGTTTTGTGATAACACCATTACCCAATTTGATATCTGTTCCACGTCCGGCCATATTGGTAGCAATTGTTACAGCACCTGGTTGACCTGCATTTTTTATAATATCAGCTTCTTGTTCGTGATATTTTGCATTCAACACATTATGAGGAATTTTTGAACGGCGTAACAAACGACTAAGGGTCTCGGATACTTCCACAGACACAGTACCGACTAAAACCGGTTTTCCTGTTTCATACCAATATTTTATCTCATCAATAATTGCTTTGTATTTTTCATTTTTAGTAAGATAGATCACATCATCATGATCAATTCTTGAGATTGGTAAATTTGTAGGAATTTCTACAACGGATAATTTATAAATTTCTTGGAATTCTGCTTCTTCAGTTACAGCAGTACCCGTCATACCGGCAAGTTTGTCGTACATACGGAAATAATTTTGCAAAGTGATAGTAGCATAAGTTTGAGTAGCTTCTTCAATTTTCACATTTTCTTTAGCTTCAAGAGCTTGATGCAAGCCATCGCTAAATCTACGACCAGGCATCATACGACCGGTAAATTCATCAACAATATTAACTTTGTTATCAACAACCACATAATCGACTTCTTTTTCAAAAAGTGTGTAACTTTTAAGTAGTTGTTTGATATTATGAAGTTTTTCATTTTTATCTAAAAATTTATTAGTAAGAATTTCTTTTTGTTTAACTTTTTCACCAAAAGATAATGTTTCATCTTCATCGACATTTTTCAGTAACTCATCCAATTCTTCCATAATAAATAGATCAGGATCATTACCGGCTACGAAATTATTACCTTTCTCAGATAGTTCTACACTGTTTTGACGTTCTTCAACTACATAAAAAAGCTCAGCGTCGATTTCATGCATTTTTTTATCACGTAAATAATAACCTTCATAATCATCTACCATTTTTTTAACGGCACCATCTTTCATCATCTTAGCAAAAAATTTATTTTTAGGAGCTCCACGCTTTATTTTTAATAACGTTATACCTAAATCATCAGGATTAGCATTTTCATTTTCCAACATCTGCTTAGCTTCCCGAATAAGTCTTTGGATCATTGCATTTTGAGTAGAAACTAATTTTTGAATAATCGGTTTAAATTCTTTGAAAAAGTTCTTACTTTCCTGAACTGGTCCACTAATAATCAAAGGCGTTCTAGCTTCATCAATAAGAACACTATCAACCTCATCCACAATGGCATATTGCAATTCTCTTTGACTTAACATATCAACAGTAGTTGCCATATTATCACGAAGATAATCAAAACCAAATTCACTATTTGTACCGTAAGTGATATCCATATTGTAGGCTTCTCGTTTTTGTTGAGAAGACATTCCGGTTACATTACAGCCAACTGTCAAACCATGAAACTCAAAAATAGGGCTCATCCACTCGGCATCACGCTGAGCAAGATAATCGTTCACAGTAATTAAATGTACACCTTTACCTAATAACGCATTTAAGAAAAGAGGCATTGTAGCGACTAAAGTCTTACCTTCACCAGTTGCCATTTCCGCAATCATTCCTTTATGAAGAACAACTCCACCGATTAATTGAACATCAAAAGGAACCATATCCCAAGTTGCAGGTTCTCCTCTCACTTCATATTCATAGCCCAATAATCTGCGGCATGTATCTTTCACTATCGCAAACACTTCAGGTAAATATTCATCAAGTTTCTCTTGTTTAAGAGCTTTTAATTGTTCACTTTTTTTATCTATTACATTACCGATGCTATCACGTTTATTATCATTTTGTTCTAATTGATATTTTTTGGAAAGTTCTTCGAGTTCTTCATCTAATTCTACAATACTCGTTTGAATATCAGATTTTATTTCATTTACCCTAGCTCTTAATTGTTCATCGCTCAATTCGCCTAAAGTTGGATAGATTTTTTTAATTTCATCTATAATTGGAGCGATTTTATTTAATTCACGTTCGTTTTTGTTACCGATAAATTTACTTATTATTTTTTTTAACATGTCGTTACCTTCTTGTAATTTCTATTTTGTATGAAAATTTCTCATCGTTTCTTATACATTATATAATTAGTACAAACCAGAAAAGTTAGTATTGATTGTCAATTAGTTTAGAGGTTTATACGAATTCTCTATGAAAAGAAAGCGATTCATACCAAAAGAAAAGAGGAAGATTTTATAAAAAATCTTCCTCTTCATTTATTGCGATTTTTTTTATTATCTCTTTGAATTTAAAAATCCTGCTCTTAATTCAGATATTAATTCTTTAACCGAAACGATTTTATTAATTCTGTAAGCATTTGCACCGGCAAAACAAAATCCATCATCTATCTTACCTTTGCAAGCATTAGTCAATGCGTCTGCAATGCAATACATAGAATCATTCATCTTGCAACTTTTAAGGCAATGCCAAGGACAATTAACCGGTTTACGTTTTTTTTCTTTAACTTGTTTTAAGAATTTATTAAAAATGGCTCTGCCAGGTAAACCAACAGGACTTTTTATCAAGTCAATATCTTCCTTTTTACAATCAACATATTGTTGTTTAAACTCAATAGAAGCATCACATTCATTTGTAGCAACAAAACGGCTACCCATTTGAACGCCATCTGCGCCAAGTTCCATGATCTTTTTAATATCTTCACCACTAAAAATTCCACCCCCTGCTATAATGGGAATATCTTTATTATATTTTTCTTTGAATGGCAAAATAAATTCCACAACCTCGGGAATAATTTTCTCCAAACTATAGTTCGGATCATTAATTTGTTCCACGCTAAAGCCAAGATGTCCTCCGGCTTTTGGCCCTTCTACAACTACTGCGTCGGGAACAAAATTATATTTTTTCTCCCAAGTCTTAAAAATTAGTTTTGCTGCTCTTGCTGAACTAACAATCGGAGCTAATTTGGTTTTGATACTTTCTTTGTATTCTTTATTAAAAATTTTTGGAAGCTTTGTTGGAAGTCCTGCACCGATAAAAATGATATCGATTTTAGACTTTATACCTGTTAATATCAGATCTTCAAAATCTGTAGCAGCAACCATTACGTTCATTCCTAAAATTCCGGAAGTCATTGATTTGGCTTTAGCAATTTCATTTCTTAAAGCTTGTAAATTTTGGCTTTTTAATTTTGTTTTTGCATTTTGCAATGCCCCTAAAGCAACAGATGATATCACACCTATTCCACCTTCATTTGCTACAGCTGCAGCTAAACCGGACACTGATACTCCTACACCCATTCCGCCTTGTATTATTGGTACATTGGCTATTAAATCACCTATTTTTAGTTTTGGAAACATGTTTCCTCCATGTTCTCTTTATGAATAATACATAATGCATTTCCTCATACACTTATAACATTATATCCTTATTCTGAATTCTGTTCAGTATTAATTTCTATTAGCCTTATTGTGTCAATCTAATTAAATTGAATGGTATTTTTTACAATCAAGACATAATTATTACAAATATCCCTATTTGTATATTTGAAGGGACTTTAAGTAGAATTTTTTATTAAAATGTTCTTCTAAATGATCTAAAAATAATTTATTTATTTGTTTAATTGAAAGTGAATTCATTTTTATATCTTCCAAAAAATTTCCGATTTGCATAATATTTTTCATGATAAAAGTAATCTCTTGGGGTTTACTCCAAGCCTCAGCAAGAGAAGGTCTATAACAATCAGAGCAAATAAGTCCATGTGACTGAATTGAAAAAGCGGAATAATTTTTTTTTGGTTTATTACATATAACACATCTGTCAGTATCCAATTCTATTCCCAAAATTATCATCAATCTTAAAAGAAAACGCCAAAAAATTGCAATTCCATTATTTTTAATTTGCGGGATATAATATAAAAAACTGTGCATTAGATTGTATATTTGCTCATAATCTTCCGGTGGAATATGTAATTGGCGAATTATTTCCGTTGCGGCTTGCATTAATAAGGAAGTATTAAAATTTATTTCGTAGAGATGAGTTTTTATAACATCAGCAGATTTAACTAAATACCAATCAGATTGTGCTTTTACATAAAGATCAAAATTTATTTCATTTAACAAATCCAGATTACCAACCAAATCACTTTTAGTATTTCTGGCGCCTTTAGCTATAACAGCTATTTTCCCCAGATCTGGAGTAAGTACATCCAAAATCACACTGGTTTCGCGGAAGTTTGTTTTCCGCAAAACCAATCCGGTGATTTTAAGATCTCGACCTTTCATTTATTCCACAGTAACACTTTTTGCTAAGTTTCGAGGTTTATCAACATCCAATCCACGTTTTTTTGCTACATGATAAGCTAATAACTGCATAGGAATAACAGATAAAAGTGGTTGGAAAATACTTTCGGTATCCGGGATATAAATTACATTTTCGCTGAATTCTTTTACGCGGTCATCATTTTCTGTAGCGATAGTAATAATTCTTCCGTTACGAGCTCTCACCTCTTCCAAATTAGAGATAATTTTGTCATAAATACTATCTTTAAGGGCAATAGCAATAACAGGCATAGATTCATCAATCAAAGCAATAGGACCATGTTTCATCTCTGCCGCAGGATAACCTTCAGCATGGATGTAAGAGATTTCTTTTAACTTCAAAGCTCCTTCCAGTGCAACAGGATAATTCACTCCACGTCCCAAATATAATGCATTTGTTGAATCTTTAATAGTTTCAGCAATTGCTTCTATTTTATCGTTTTGGTCTAAAATTTTCTTAATTTTATCAGGAATATTATAAAGTTCTTTAATATATCGCAAGCCATCTGTAGGTGAGGTATGATGCATTCTTCCAAGTAAAATTGCCAATAAAGTAAGCACAGTAACTTGTGATGTAAATGCCTTAGTAGATGCAACACCAATTTCGCTTCCACAGTGAATATAAGAGCCACCATCGCTTTCACGTGCGATAGTACTTCCCACAGTATTGGTTATTCCCAACACTTTTGCGCCTTTTGCTTGAGCTTCACGCAATGCAGCAAGTGTATCAGCAGTTTCACCGCTTTGAGAAATCACAAAAACCAAAGTATCTTCCTCTATTATTGGATTTCTATAACGATATTCACTTGCATATTCAACTTCCACCGGAATTCTTGCAAGTTTTTCTATGAGGTGTTTACCTATTAAACCGGCATGCCAAGATGTTCCGCAAGCAACAATTTGTATTTTCTTAACTTTTCTCAATTCACTATTTGGAATATTCAATCCACCTAATCTAGTTGTTGAAAGTTTTTCAGATAAACGCCCTCTAAAAGCATTTTCTACAGAAATTGGTTGTTCGAAAATTTCTTTAATCATAAAAGAATCATAATCGCCTTTTTCAACAGCTGAAATATCCCAATCAACTTCCGAAATAATAGCTTCCACTTTATTATTCATCAAAGTGATAATTTCATATCCATCTCTATCGATTGTAGCAATTTCATTATCATGCAAATAAATAACTTGTTTTGTATGAATTATTGTGGCACCAACATCTGAAGTAACAAAAAATTCATCATCGCCAATTCCTAAGATAAGCGGACTTCCACGTCGAGCAGCAACAATCTGCTTAGGATTATCTTGATTAATCACCGCAATGCCAAAAGTACCTTCTACCAATTTCAATGCATTTTGTACAGCAATTGTAATATCGCCATCTTTCTTATAGAAATACTCGATTAAATGAGCTAAGATTTCTGAGTCAGTATCACTAACAATTTCATAACCTTCTTTAACCAATTGTTTTCTTAATGCTACATAGTTTTCAATAATTCCATTATGAACTACAGCAATTTTACCATTATGCGAAAGATGCGGATGTGCATTTTTCTTACTTGGTTCTCCATGAGTAGCCCAGCGAGTATGTGCTATACCAATATTTGAGCTACTTTCTTTGGGAGTTGGTAACACTCTTTCCAATTCTGTAATTCTTCCGGATTCTTTATATACTTTAATCTCTTTATCGGGAATTATTGCAATTCCAGAACTATCATATCCTCGATATTCTAATCTTTTTAAACCCTCTATAATGATTGGGGTTGCATTTCTTTTTCCTAAATATCCTACAATACCACACATAATTATTATTCTCCTCTTTCAATTTTTAAATTTATTTTCTCTACCCAAAGATAGATAACATAGATGATTATCAAAGCCGGAATAATTGACCAATAAGGCAATTCTCCATCTTCAGCGATTTTCCCGATAAATGGAATATAATCTCGGCTTAACAGAACTGCTAACGTATTATTTAGTGCATGTGCCAGCATTGGAACAAAAATACTACCGGTTTTCAGTAATAAATATCCCATCCAAATCCCTAACAAACCAACAGGAATGAAGCGAAATGGATCTAAATGAAGCACTGCAAATAAGAATGCAGTGATAATTATTGCATTCCAAAATCCACGTTTTTCAAAACCTCGAATAATAAAACCTCTAAACATCAATTCTTCGCAGATAGCAGGTAAGACAGCTATGATCAAAATATTTTTCCAAAGAGGAAAATCACTCATATTAATAATTTTCTGTAAGTTTTCCAAATAGCTCTCTGGAAAAGGATATATCAAATTTATCACTTGAGAAATAATCGCCGCTACTATCACAACCGGTATGGAAGCTAAAATCGGGACGAAATAATTTTTGACATTTGTATTTTGTAAACGTAAAGATTTTTTTATATCGGATTTTGAGAATCTCAAGATTAGAAGAACCGGCAAAGCAATGATAATTAACTGAGATTTAATCAAACCCATTGTTATATTTTCCATTTGCCACCTGCTACCGATATAATAAAAAATTACCAAGATTGCTATAAAGTAAAGTGTCATAAATTGTTCACTAAATACGTTTTTACTTCCTTTTCCCCAAAACTTTAATGATTTTTCATCTGAAGTTCGAAATAAAATTGATTCATTGTTGAACAGATTTACAGAAAAATAGATTGCAATCAGATCTAAAAACAAAGTTGAACCAACTACAATGAGGAAGAGATTCAAATTAAAATTATTCATCATTATATCTTTGAAGAGAAGAGCAATATTCACAATAGGAATAAGCGCCATTCCCACATTTAATTCGAAGGCAGGGAACATACTTATCATTGCAGCCATCATTCCTACCAACATAAGTGGCATTTGATAACTTTGTGCTTCTTTAATATTCCTACTAAATGTACTTATAGAAAGCAAAATTGCAGCAATCAAAGTTACAAGCGGTAACATTGCTACAAGAATTAATGCAAAATTTCCAATAGGAAGATCTACATTTTCAAGTTCTAAACCACTCTGACTAAGCATGTGCTGAATGGAAATATACATGCTAAACAAATTCAAAAAAATCGTAATAAACGAAATGGTAATGATAGTAAGATATTTTCCAAAAACTAATTCGTTTCGATAAGCTGCACTTACTAAAATTGTTTCTAAAGTACCACGTTCTTTTTCACCGGCAACCAGATCGGAAGCAACCACAGCTCCACTGCTAATAATCATCATAATCAGCAGATAAGGTAATATTTTCCCAATAAAGAAACCAAACATCTGCTCAGGTGGTGCTACATTATCTTCCAGCACTTCCACTGCATTTAAAATGTCACTCGCTATATTAATCTCTTTTAGTCTTTCGCCTACAATATCATCTTTCACTTCTTGAATAACTTTATTAATTTGGCTAAACAGACTTGTTGCTTTTTCATCTGATGCATTATAGGATATTTTTACTTTTATAATCTGATATCCTGTATCAGAAATACTATCTGAAATAGTTAAAACCGCTTTTACCAAATTTTCGTCCAATAACGCAAAAGGATCATCTACTTCATTCATTATTTGAATATTTTTTGCAGATGCAAGAGCCTCAGTTATTTTTGCAGAATTATTATCTTTAACTTGGTTATCGATATATATCGTTGCCGATTGATTTTCAATTTTCTGCTCTTGCCTACTCATTAAAGATGACATTCCTATGATAAGAAGCGGATATAAGATAATAGGGACAACAATTGCCGAAAGCACAGTACGCTTATCGCGCAAAATATCAAGCATCTCTTTTTTATAAATTGTTAATATTTTCTTAAAATTCATCAGCAGCTCCTTCAGATTCTTTTTGTTGATCTACAAAATGAATAAATATATCATCCAAATCACGCTTTCCTGTTTGTTCTTGCAATTCTTTCCAGCTACCTTCAGCCAAGATTGATCCCTTATGAATCATTACAATTTTATCAGCAATTCTTTCTGCTTCACGCATAATATGTGTTGAGAACAAAACACATTTCCCATCATCTTTACATTTATGGATAAAATCTATAATATTTTTTGCAGTTAAGATATCTAATCCACTGGTTGGTTCATCAAAAATCATCACCGGAGGATCATGAATGATTGACCTTGCGATTGAAACTTTTTGTTTCATACCGGTTGAAAGCATATCGATTTTTTTATCTAAAAAATCATTCATATCGAGCAATTCAGATAGATTCTTAATTCTGTTTTTAATTGTTACATCATCTACATCATACAATCTACCAAAATATGTAATAATTTCTCTACCGGTTAATCTTGCATATAATCCAGTATCACCGGAAAGAAATCCTAAATTTGCTCGCACTTTTTGTGGCTGCAAAAGAACATCATTACCTTCAATAATTGCTGTTCCCGAATTTGGTTTTAAAACGGTAGAAAGCATTCTCATTGTAGTAGTTTTACCTGCTCCATTCACACCAAGCAAAACAACAATTTCTCCTTTATGTGCGATAAAAGAGACATCATCTACAGCATTAAATACTTCTCCATTTTTCTGTTTAAAACTTTTAGTAAGATTCTTTACTTCTATCATAAAATCCTCATGATCTGTTTTCCATTTATTATTAAAAAAATATCATAACAATTATTAATGTCGATTTAAGCAAAAAGGGAACAAAGGTAAATCGCAAGCATCTATAATCTCATAACAAATTATGGTAGAATACGTTACGGAAGCCATCATTCCATTTTTTAACATCAGCACATACTTTTTGTAAGTTTGTCATTGATGTAAAGATTTTATTTTCACATCTAACAAATTTTTCTTAGAATTCAATACCAAATATTTAATTTGTAATGATTAATTCCCAAAAATAACTATTCATAAAAATCATTAGATAAAAAAAGACCAATCCGAAGATTGGCCTTAATCAATTCTAATGTAGTAAGTTATACGCTAGGAATAAAATCGGTATTATCATCAATCAAACGAATAAATTCAACCAATAATTTAACTGAATCTTCAACGTCAGAAAGAGATATTACTTCGTTTGGAGTATGCATATATCTGTTTGGAATGCTAATAAGTCCTGCAGCCACTCCTGATCGATTTACCTGAATAGCATTTGCATCAGTACCTGTAGCTCTTGGAGCTGCTTCAATTTGAATATCAACTTTAGCATTTTCCGCAGCTTTCTTTAATAATTCAAATACTTTAGGATTAATATTTGCACCTACAGAAACAGCAGGACCTTTTCCTAAGCTTACATCACCGTGCAAACCTTTGTTCATTCCCGGATAATCAGTAGCATGAGTTACATCAATTGCGATTCCCACGTGAGGATCGATACCGAAAGCAGAAGTAGTAGCACCACGTAATCCAACTTCTTCTTGAACAGCAGATACGCTATAGATATTTGCAGCAACTTCTTCATTAGCCAATTCTTTTAAGATAGCAGCAACTATATAAACGCCTGCTTTATTATCTGTAGCTTTAGTAGTTACGATATCCTCGGAAAGCATTTCCATTCCTTTTGAGAATGTGATATGATCACCGATAGAAATTTTTGACATTGCATCTTCTTTATCTTTCGCACCGAAATCGATCCAAAGATCTTCTAATTTAGCAGCTTTAGTACGCTCCTCAGGTTTTAGAAGATGAATAGGTTTTCTACCAATCACGCCACGATAAAGTTTATTATCTTTACCATAAATATCTACGCGTGAACCCGGTAATAAGCCGATATCAATTCCACCAATAGGTAAGAAACGGATAAATCCGTTGTCATCAATATAATTAACCATTAATCCAATTTCGTCAGCATGTCCAACTACCATAAATCTTAAATTACCGGTTCCTTTTTTCAAGGCTATAACATTACCATGCACATCAGTTTTTACTTCATCAGCATATTCATCAACAAAGTTACGATAAACTTCTTGAGCAGGTTGTTCAAATCCGGAAGGACTTGGAGCTTCAACCAAATCTTGGAAAAATTTCTTCATTTCTTGTTTCATATATTTTCTCCTTAATCCAAATAACAATAGTTAGCAATTATTTGCTACACCACTTGCAAATGGATTCACTGTTGTTTTCTTTTTCTTTTTAGGTTCCGGATTGGGAATCATGCATAAAAATTTCAATACAGAATTTCCTGTATTCTTATAAGCATGCTTATATTGCGGAGGCACATAGATAAAATCACCTTTTTTAAAAGGTTTATCTCCTTCTTCCGTCATCAATGCACCTTCACCTTCTACAATAAAATTTTCATGCTCCCAGCTATGTGTATGATAAGGAGTATGACCTCCCGGAGCAACTTCAAACAATCTTGTTGCAAAATTTGGTGCACCATCTTTTTCAGAAATCAACCAACGAATCTTAGCGCCTTCAGCGCCTTCCATTGTCACGTCTTCCAATTCTACTTCTGTATAATGTTTTAATTTCATGATAATTCCTCATCAAATTTTAGGATAACTCGCAAAAAAATATTGAAGTTTAAAGAAATTGTTAAAATATGCAAACTTTCTATCTATCATTTACTACAAAATTCAAAATTCCATGAATTTTTCTATTTCTTCCAATTTTGCGAAATTATCGAAAAAGGGTGGAAAACCACCCTATATAAATTAAACTGAAATTACTTCTTTAACTTCAGGTATTTCTTCTTTCATTACTCTTTCGATACCGGCTTTTAGAGTTAATGTGCTCATTGGGCAACTGCCACAAGCACCTTGCAATCTAACCTCTACAACGCCATCTTCACGTACATTAATCAATTCACAATCACCGCCATCGGCTTGCAATGATGGACGTACTTTATCAAGTACTTCTTGTACTTTTTCTCTTGATAACATTAGTATCCTCCTAATTTCTTTCTATAATGCTAAAAAATTTAATCCGATTCATTAGTAAAGCAAATTATTATTTTGGACTTAATATTATGAAATATCTTGACTTAGTTCTTGAATTTCTCAGCTTTTGATATGTTTGACATACTATATCAAAAAGAAACATGGAGGTAAAGAATGAAGAAAAAAGTACTCATTATGGGAGCAGCAGGTAGAGATTTTCACAATTTCAATACTTATTATCGTGACAATGATGATTTTGAAGTAGTTGCTTTTACAGCTACACAAATCCCGGACATTGACGGAAGAAAGTATCCAGCTGAGTTAGCCGGAAAATTATATCCCGAAGGTATCCCGATCTTTGACGAAGCAGAGTTAGTAAATTTGATCAAAAAGTACGACGTTGATCAAGTTGTATTCGCTTATAGTGATGTTCCGCATGAGCGTGTAATGCACAATGCTTCATTGGTTAATGCTATCGGTGCTGATTTTATTCTTATGGGAATGAAACACAGTATGATCAAAACCACAAAACCGCTTATAACCATTTGTGCTATTCGAACAGGTTGTGGAAAAAGTCAGACTACTCGCCGAGTTGTAAAAGAACTAAAATCTCGTGGATTAAAAGTTGTTTCCATTCGTCATCCAATGCCTTATGGTGATTTAGCTGCACAAAAAGTTCAAAGATTTGCCAGCTTGGAAGATTTGGAAAAACATAAATGTACTATCGAAGAAATGGAAGAATATGAACCTCACATCGCAATGGGAAGTGTAATTTATGCCGGAGTAGATTATGAAGCAATTGTTCGCGAAGCAGAAAAGGAAGCTGATGTAATCATCTGGGATGGTGGAAATAATGATACTCCTTTCTATACCTCTGACAAAAAACTTGATATAGTAGTTGTCGATCCGCATCGACCAAATCATGAATTAACTTATTATCCCGGTGAAACTAATCTTGTTAATGCTGATGTTATTGTTATCAATAAGATAGATACAGCGGATCCCGAAGGAATTCAGATTGTACGTGATAATATCAGAAAAATTAATCCGGAAGCGATTGTTGTGGATGGAGCTTCTCCACTGACAGTAGATAATCCTGATCTAATCAAAGGAGCAAAAGTATTAGTGGTAGAAGATGGTCCAACTCTTACACACGGAGAGATGCAATATGGTGCCGGAGTTGTGGCAGCGGAAAAATATGGAGCAATCGATTTAGTTGATCCAAGAGATTTTGCTGTAGGAACAATAGCTGATACTTATGAAAAATATCCTGATATAGGAATTTTATTACCTGCAATGGGATATGGAGAACAGCAGATAAAAGATTTGGAAGCAACTATCAATAAAGCGGAATGTGACGTTGTTGTAATAGGCACACCTATCGATTTACGCCGTATTGTGAAAATCAAGCATCCTGCTGTGCAAGTTGGTTATGAACTTCAAGAAATTGGATCACCGACATTAGCTCAGATTCTTGATGATTTTAAATTCTAATCGCATATATAAACTATGGAGCCTTCTTTGGAAGGCTCTTTTTTTTTACTTATAATCAATAACTTTTAATTCGGAAATAAAATTTTTATAACATTTTCCCTATTACAATTCTTTTATTATTTGACGTGAATATCCTGCTTAACTTTTTCTGTTCATTCACTTTGTATTTATAACAAAAAAAATTAAAAATCAAAAAAATAATCGGAGGAATTATGGCAAAGAAAGCAGTATTAGCTTTAGGCGGAAACGCTATTATCGCAGCTGGACAAAAAGGAACAATCACAGAGCAGTTCAAAAACACTCGTGATAGTTTAGGTGGTGTTGTAGAATTAATTGAGCGTGGTTATAAACTTGCAATCACTCATGGAAACGGTCCTCAAGTGGGAAATTTACTCATCCAACAATTAGCGGGAATCGAAAAAGGTATTTCTCCACTTCCTCTTGGTGTACTAAATTCTGCTACAGAAGGCACAATGGGATATATGATCGAGCAAAGTTTGCAAAATAAACTAAGAGATCATAAAATTGATAGAAATGTAATTACAATTGTATCACAAGTTCAAGTTGATAAAAATGATCCTAGTATTTCTGATCCTTCAAAACCTGTAGGACCTTTCTTCGATAAAGAAAACGCAGAAAAATATGCAAAAGAATATGGTTGGACTATGATAGAAGATTCAGGACGTGGATATCGCCAAGTAGTTGCCAGCCCAAAACCAATCGACATCTTGCAAGCTACAACAATAAAAGAATTAGTTGATGAAGGAAAAATCGTTATTGCTTGTGGCGGTGGTGGAATTCCTTACTATGTTGATGAAAATGGTCATTTTGAAGGATTAGATGCAGTAATCGATAAAGATTATGCTTCTGCTCTTTTAGCTAGAAAAATCGACGCTGATTTGTTAGTGATTCTTACAGGAGTAGAAAAAGTAGCTATCAACTTTGGTAAAGAAAACCAAAGCGATCTTGATACTCTTACTGTTGAAGAAGCAAAAAAACATCAAGCTGATAATCAGTTCCCAAAAGGCAGTATG
>Ga0256842_1001739_pt1 | contig 16929 bp, 12 predicted proteins | sample 4559240metaG_FD_185973 | JGI IMG/M metagenome (GOLD analysis project Ga0256842, IMG submission 185973) | Hydrothermal vent microbial communities from Guaymas Basin, Mexico - 4559-240 | ecosystem: Environmental > Aquatic > Marine > Hydrothermal vents | place: Mexico: Guaymas Basin | collected...
TAGTAGAATTAGTATCACGCCCTATGCAACCATTAGCATCAGTATAAGAATAAATAATCTGATTGTAACCGGTATTAGCATTATCAGGATTAAAAACTATCCCCGACATACCAGGACCGGAGAAAGTTCCCCCACTAGGACTACCAATTAGGTTAACAGAATTATCATTAGAACAATAAGCTACATTTAAACCAGAGAAGCTAACCGAAGGTAAAGGATTTACAGTAATAGATATATTAGCTGTATCCGAAATACAGTTATTAGCATCAGTAGCATAAACAAAGTAATTAGTTGAAGTCTGAGGATTAACCACTATAGTATTATTACTTCCCAAATTATTACTCCAGTGAATTGACTTAGAACCGGTACCCCCATTAGCAAAAGCGTTAAGAACAACATTGCTGCCGGCGCAGCTGCTAGTATTAGTCGTAGTGCTGAGAGAAATAACACTAGGCTGACCAAGTGTAATCGTCTCAGTTGTACTAGTACCAACACTATTAGTCATAGTAACAGTATAAGTACCAGCCGGTATATTACTTAAAGTATCATTAGTTGAGCCAGTATTCCATAGATAGGAAAAAGGAGGATTAGTACCAGAACCTTGTACTACTATCATACCGTTAGAGTCACCATAACATTGAGGAAGAGTTGTTGTACTTTGTATTGATATAGGGGTATATAGTGAAATAATATAAATTGAACCTCTATATCCATTATCTCTGTATGCACCTACAATCATTTCAGGATAACCATCACCATTATAATCACCATAATTACTTATTCCATTTCCAAATCGCATATTGGAGGATGTTAAAGAAATATCTTGATTATTAATAATATTATAATTAATAACATTTTCCGAAGTATCCATAAACACAATTATAGCCGCTCCATAATCTCCATTATATCGATAAGCTCCAGTTACTATTTCTGCTGTTCCATTACCATCTATATCTGGTATTAAGCTAAGGCTTGCTGCCGAATTATTAGTAAAAGGATTAGCGTTAGTTATAGAATAATTACTGATTTTAGTGTATGATTTTACGTGACCATTTGTGTTTAGGTGAATAATATAAAATGCACCTCCGTCACTACTACCATCATCATCATAAATAGCCCCAACAGCAATATCAGGGATTCCATCATTATCATAATCTCCAATTCCACATACACTATTGCCAAAATAATCTAAATAATCGATATTGGCATTGAAATTAGATTGACCATCAAAGATTTTATAATATGATGATACTTTATGATTATTGTTTAAAAAGAGAACCCATGCACTACCTTCTCTGACATTAGAAATAACATCCCAACTATTACCGACTATCAAATCTACATTCCCATCATTATTAAGGTCGCCAATGGTGTCTATTCCTATTCCAAAATATGAACCTCCTAAAATGGGTAACCCCCCTGTTCCATAGCCTGCTGTTTTACTTATTTTAGTTTGAGAAGTGGCAGAACCATTTGTATCTAAAGTAATAATATAAACAGCTCCTGTATTTGAAGAACCACCATTATTATTTCTAACTTCTGTTGCCGCAATATCAGGGACTCCATCATTATTAATATCACCCATTGCACAAATGGCTTGGCCAAAAGTCCCTCCACTAAGGCCATTAATTCCATTGTTGTTTTGAGCTAAGATTGTTTTACTTTTTACTGTTCCATTGGTGTCCATCATTAAAATAAAGACTGCTCCATGAGACCCATAATTATTAACTCCTACAGCTAAATCATCAATTCCATCACCATTGACATCACCAATATTATCAATATCAGATCCAAAAAAAGAATTACTATTTAACACATTCCCTAAGCCACCTATATTATTTCCAATCTTCTTATAGCGAACTACATCGCCCGGATTTGTTTGAGAAAAGGAGATAGAATATACAGTTGCTAAAATTATAAAGAGTAGTATGTTTTTCATATTATTTTGTTAGTGTAGTAATAATTACTTATCAGATTCAAAGGTATGAAAAAATTAGATATAAATAATACCAATTAACATTATAATTTGATTATTGTCATTCAGTTTGTTTATTTACTGAGATACAACCGTATAAACAAAGAATTAGGTTATAATGTTATAAAAGTGAATAATATTTGATAAATTTAATAATTAATAATATTAGTATCTGTCACTAAATAATATGAAGAAAAAATCCCCAGACCACCTTCTACATTATTATAAATAATGCTAGGTTCCACAAAAAAATCGTCACCACTATAATTATAAACAGATTTGTGGTATTTATAATAATCATTGCTACAGTGGATTATATAATATTTTACAGAGTCAAGCCTATAATAGCTTCCATAGCTGTCATAATAAACTTTAATTTCTTTTGATTCGCCGGCTACTAATGATAATAAATCACTTTCGCTGTTATATAAATTTGAAGAATAAACTTTTTGTGAAGATTTATCAAAGTAATATCCTAAAAACAAAATTCTATAGTAACTATTGCTCGCTGTACTTTTATTGGTAAAATTATATACAAGCATATGCGATATGTAATCACTATTTGAAACATCTTCAACACCTTTGTATTTCATCTCATATTGAGGTTTTGAGGGAATGGTGCAGCTTGCTTTTACTTTATGTGTTTGATAAGATATATCAAGTTTTAGTACATCATTTTCTTTAAAGAATGTATTAGTAGCTATATATTGTGAGCCAATACTGTCCCATTTCATGTTATAGTGTTGATTACCTTTCGATAAAATAACGGTTGCACTACTTTCACTTTCAAGATTTGTTTTTGAAGTATAATAAATAGGTGACGACCATGCAAGTTTTAACCTAATAGTATCTTCATTCGCACCTGCAAAACATGCTGTTACCAATTCCGGTTTTGAATTTGGGATATCAATATTTGCCCTCTTTTCACAGGAAAAAATTAGCGGTATTAATAGTATAATAAATATGTATTTTTTCATTTTCTTAGAATTTTAAATAATATGCTATCCCCGGTAATATAGGAAATAGAGTGATTTGCATTAAAATAGTTTGTTTTTTGATATTATCCCAAGAGGTATAATAATAAAATGGATTATACTGGTTATAAGCATTATAAAGAGAAATCTCTATTGTGCGTTTTCCTCCCCATTCAAAATCTTTGCTAAACTGTACTCCAACATCCAGGCGGTGATAAGCTTCCATTCTAAAGGAGTTTTTATCGCCATAATAGTTAGCATAAGTGTTATTAAAATAATTAAATTGCCCATAAGCATTATTATAGTTTCCGCGTGGGTCGTGGCTATAGGCAATATATTGGCTTTGAGCTAAAGTAATAGCATCGCCAGTGCCATAAACCCATGTTCCACTTAAAGTTGTATTTTTTGTTAATTTGTATATAGCAACTATAGATATATCATGTCGTCTGTCGTGACGAGGGAAGAATTCTTTTCCATTATTTAGTTCTGCAAATTTATATTTGGTATATGAAAGTGTATAACCAAGCCAACCTGTAAGCTTTCCATATTTGCGCTGGAGCAAAAATTCTGCACCATAGGAATACCCATTACCAACAGTAACGGCATCTTCATAATGAAAATCTTGATTTTGATCAGGTGATCCCTCAATTAATAAAAAGCTTGAACCTTCCTTATAAGAAATGATATCGCGCATTTGCTTATAGTATCCTTCAACAGATATTGTAAAATTAGGATCTTCAAAATCTTTTGCTAAGCCCAGTGCTATTTGGCTGGATTTTTCAGGCCCGATTCTATTGGTAGCCGGGACCCATAAATCTGTTGGAAGACCAATACCTGTGGATGTTAACAGGTGTATATACTGGTTCATCTTGGCATAGCTAGCTTTAATAGATAGATTATCCATTATCATATAGCTCATTAGTAAGCGTGGCTCAAAACCAAAATAGGATTTTTCTTTATGATTGAAATTAGAAATTCTTATACCACCATTAATTTTTAATCTGGAAGAAATTTTCCATTCGTCTTCTGCATATACAGCCGTTTCTATTGAGTTAATTTTTTCAACACTTATGGTGTCGTCGTCAAAAGATGATTCTAAAACAATTGCACTTGGTGTAAAGAGGTGGTTTGTTACAAAAAATCCTGCTCTTACATTGTGTTTAGAATTCGGTAACCAGTAATAATCATTTTTAATTCCTAAATCTCTAATGCCGGAGTTATAACGAAGATAGAATTTGTCGTTACTTTGTTTGTCAATTTCTTCATTAGAAACTACAAAATGATAATTGCTGAAGATAAATGATGTATTGCTAAATAGCTTATTTGTAAATTGATGATTCCATCGTAGAGTAGAAGTTGTATTTTCCCAAAATAGCTCTGAATTAACAATATTGTATTTATTATCTTGTCGGGCATAGAATTTATCTCTGCCAAAATAACCGCTAAGGTATAATTTGTCTTTATCGCTTATCTCGTAATTTACCTTTGCATTAAGGTCATAAAAATAATATCCTCCTACACCATCATCTTTCTTCATAAATGGTCGTGCCAAAATATCAAAATATGTTCTTCTTCCGGACACAACAAATGAAGATTTGTTTTTTATAATTGGGCCTTCCAACATAAGTCGTGATGATAAAATTCCGACACTCCCTTCTCCTCCAAATTTTTGTTTATTACCATCTTTCATGGTCATATCAATAACAGAAGATAGTCTTCCTCCATAGCGAGCAGGAAATCCTCCTTTATATAACTCTACACTTTTTATTGCATCACCATTAAAAACAGAAAAAAATCCAAATAGATGCATGGCATTATATACCGGTGCGTCATCAAGAATTATTAGGTTTTGATCCGGACCGCCACCTCTTACATAAAGTCCTGAACTGGCTTCACTTCCTGAACGTACACCAGGCATGAGTTGGAGGACTTTAAAAACATCTTTTTCTCCTAAAAGAGCTGGAATTTCACGAATCTGTTTGGTTGGAATACTTACAATACTCATTTCTGCTCTATCGCTGATTCTATCATTCTCACCATATATTTTTACCTCCGACAATTCTAAATTTGGGTCTAGAGCAATATTTATGACGGTATCTTTATCAAAATTTTTATTTATTATGATAGTTTTGTATCCTACATACGAAAATACCAGCTTTACCGATTGAGGGGGGATAGTTAAGGAATAAAAACCATATGTATTACTAACTGTTCCTGTTTGGGTTCCTTTTAGGTAAATATTAACCCCAATTAGTAGTTCCCCGGAGGTTTTTTCTTTCACATATCCTGATATTGTAATGTTTTTTTGCTTAGATTGTGCTGATAGATTAAGACAAAGTAATAAGGTTAACAAGCTTATTATTAGGTTTTTCATAGAGAGATTAGCTTAATTATTCTGTGATTGTGATAACATTAAATGAAATTATCATTAACACATTAGACTTTATTTCTCAGAAATGGTTGCAGTATTCTAATAATTGCGTTCTTTCTTCCAACGTGATGAAAAAGATTCCTTAAATTTAGGGAGCTCTCTTTTTGACCCCCATGCTGATTTAAATGTTAAACCTATTCCAATATTTTTCATTTGTGGAGAAAAAGTTTCAATAATCCATCTTTTCTTCAAAGCTATTTTGAATGCCTTCATCAGTCTGTTGAAGTTCTTATCAGCATAACCTGATTTTACAGCTTCTTGTCGGTTATACAATAGTAGTTCATGAAGTGGTATATTTACAGGACATTCTTCAGTACATTTCCCACAGAGGGTAGAGGCAAAACTAAGATGGTTGTATTCCTGCATTCCTCGCATATGTGGAGTAATTACAGAACCAATTGGGCCACTATAAGTTGTTTCGTAAGCATGTCCTCCAATTGTTTTATATATTGGGCACACATTAAGGCAAGCGCCACATCTTATACAGCTTAAAGCTAATTTCTGATGTTCTTTGTTTAAAAGGTTTGTACGGCCATTATCCAAAAGTATAAGGTGCATTTCCTCTGGACCGTCAATTTCATCAGCTTTCTTAGGACCGGTGATTATAGAGTTGTAAACAGTTATCTTTTGCCCGGTTCCGTGAGTTGAGAGTAATGACCAGAATAAGTCCAAATCTTTATAGGAAGGAATAATTTTCTCTATTCCTACAATAGCAATATGTATTTTAGGCATAGATATGCTTAGCACACCATTACCTTCATTTTCGGTCAATGCTATTGCCCCTTTATCTGCAATAAGAAAATTACCACCGGTAATTCCCATCTCTGCTTGAGTGAATTTTTTACGGAGTTTTAATCTTGTGTAATATGTTAGTTCTTCAGGACTTAGGTCGCTAGGAGTGTTAAATTTCTCATGATAAAGGGCCGCAACATCTTCTTTGCTCTTGTGCATGGCTGGAGTAACAATATGATAAGGTCTTTCGCCAGCTATCTGAACAATATATTCCCCCAAATCAGTTTCTAGTGACTCTACACCAAAGGCTTCTAAATGTTTATTAAGCTCTATCTCTTCAGTAATCATTGATTTAGACTTAACAAGTTTTTTGACATTATGTTTTTTGACAATTTGCAGTACTTGTTTTATTGCCTCGTCAGCATCTATAGCCCAATGTAGTTTACCTCCATTTTTTTGAAAATTAAACTCAAATTCCTTAAGATAACTCTCTAAATCAGCCACAACATTGCGTTTTATTCGAGCAGCTCTATTTTTTGCCAATTCTAAATTTTCATATTGTTTTTTGCCTTGTATTACCGCTTTGTCATATCTTGAAATATTGAAGTCGATAGTCTTACGATGGTTTTCGTCAAAGGCAATGCGCTTAGAATTTATTAGAAATTTATCTTTCTGTTGTGACATGTCTTATTTATAATATTCAGCACAAAACTAATAATTTAATACTTTACATATTTATTTAGTTTTAATTTTTTTTATTGGTCATGTTATATTCCTAAAGTATATATTCAAAACAATTAATATGTTAATTTTACCTCCTTACACTGATATTAGAACTAATATAAATTAGCTCTTCAAATCCGTAAGACAGCTTGTTGTGAATTTGTTGCGGGAGGGTTTTCTGCATTGCACCCTGCTATTTATTGCTTATTCATACAATTCGCTTTGCTTTTATATGAATAGTGCGGATTAAGTTTCTCACCTTAACAAGTGTTACGTTTGCAGTGATACTTATTCTATGTGTTTGCCAACACTAGCATACGTTCTGACTTTTTGTAACAAAACAGTCTTACGAATTTAAGGCAGTAAAAAAGGTTGAATAAAAGTTTTAATTTTAGTTATATCAGGTCGACGTAGAAATTTGTAATATTAAAAGTATCTTTCGTGCCTAGTATAAATTAAACAGTTATTATTGATACAAATAAAGTAGAGTCCTTTATTTGTATTGCTCGGCATACATTATTCTTAGTTTCTTCTTGTCAATTTTTCCTACGCTTGTTTTAGGAATATCATCTAAAGCAATAAATCTATCAGGAATAGCCCATTTCTCAATTTTGCCTGCATCAACAAATGTCTGTAGTGTATTTGCGCAGGTTACTTCTGGTTTATCATCTTCTGATTTCAATACCACAAAAGCAATAGGTCTTTCTCCCCATTTCTCGTCTGGGATACCAATCACTGCAACTTGAGATATAGATTTACAACGACTTATCATGCTTTCTAGTTCTAATGATGATACCCATTCTCCACCGGTTTTTATTACATCTTTCAATCTGTCAGTAATTTTTATATAACCCTCTTCATCTTTATATGCAATATCGCCTGTGTGCAACCATCCGCCTTCCCATAGCTCTTTCGACTTCTCGTCTAACTTGAAATAACCTTTTGTAAGCCACGGTGTTCTTGCTACAATTTCGCCTACTTCACCTTGTTTAACTTCATTATTATTATTGTCAACAATTTTTAATTTAACAAAAGGAATAGGATATCCTGTTTTGGTAACTAAGTCTATTTCTTCCTCTTTATTTAGATCTTTCATATTAGGTTTAAAATTGGCAAGGGATAATATTGGTGCTGTTTCTGACATTCCATAGCCGGTCATTACTTTTATTCCTCGATTATAAGCCATTTCTGCTAGTCCTTTCGATAATGCTGAACCTCCAATTACTACCTTCCAATTTGAAAAATCAAATTGCTCTGTGGCAGGATTTCCTACTACCATTTGCAATATTGTAGGTACGCAATGCGACATTGTAACTTTGTGTTGAACCAGTAATTTTACTATCATTTCGTCATAACGTCCAGGATATATTTGTTTTAGTCCTAGCCAAGTGGCCATATACGGAATTCCCCATGCATGTACATGAAACATTGGAGTAAGTGGCATATATACATCATTTGCATTATAATGAAATGGTTCTGGTATAGCGCTCAAAGCTCCCATAGCTGAAATAGTATGCAGCACTAATTGTCGATGAGAAAAATATACCCCCTTAGGGTTTCCTGTTGTCCCAGTTGTATAGAATAATGTCGCTGTGGTTCGTTCATTAAAATCAGGGAAGTTAAATTCATCTTTTTCTTTTGCCAATAAGTCTTCATATTCACCTATTGTATCAAAATTTGGAGTAAAGTCTTTATCGCCATCGTCGATGTAAATTATATGTTTGACGGTTTCGAAATTTGGACTTATTGCCTGAATAATTGGTTCAAAATCTTTGTGTACAATCAATATTTTATCTTCTGCATGATTTATTGTATAAAGCATTTGTTCTGGTGATAATCTTATATTGACTGTATGGAGAATGGCGCCTATCATAGGTACTGCAAAGTAATGTTCTAAATATCTATGACTGTCCCAGTCCATTACGGCTATCACATCCCCCATTTCTACACTTAGGTTGGTGTATAAATTAGCTAATTTGCATACGCGTTTATTAAATTCTAAGTAGTTGTATTTTACTTTATCTCTGTAAATAATTTCTTGTTGAGGAGCCCATGTTAGTGTTCTGTCAAGAAGATGTTTAATAATTAGCTGATAATCATAGGAATAATCTGGAAAATCTATCATAGTATTTAGTTTTTTGGGTTTGTAATATGACAAAAGTAATGTTTTTTAAGCTTTTTGTCAAGATTTTTAATTAGTGCTTTAATTTTTAGAATATGTTGTTAATTAAAAAATAGTTGATATCTATCATTTGGATATCTAAATTTTGATAATGCTAATAATAGCATATTGTTTTATTGCTGCTTAATTTTGCCTTGATAATTTAAAATCTATTTAGGATGAAGCCTACACATATAGAGCATATTGGTATTGCTGTAGCAAATTTGGAGGAAAGTATTGCATATTACGAGAATGTACTTGGCTTGAAATGCTATGCAATAGAAGAAGTAAAGGACCAAAAAGTAAAAACAGCATTTTTTAAATTAGGTGATACGAAGATTGAATTATTAGAATCTACTGATGATGATGGTCCGATTGGTAAATTTGTTGCTAAAAAAGGTCCTGGAATACACCATATTGCTTTTGCTTTTGATAATGCAGATGAGGCTCTTAAAGATGCAGAAGAAAAAGGTGTAAAATTGATAGACCATACTAGTAGAAAAGGTGCTGAAGGTCTGGATATAGGTTTTTTACACCCTAAATCAACAGGAGGTGTGCTAACAGAATTTTGTAGTAAGGAGTAAGTTATATAAAGAGAATCGGAGCGTTCTCTTTCTTTTTAAATATTAGTGTTATTTAAATAACAAAATAATGAATAATCAGGAGAAAATAAATCAGCTTATAAAAAAGCGTGAACAAGCTAAGTTGGGAGGTGGAGAGAAACGAATCGAAAGTCAACATAAGAAGGGAAAATATACTGCTCGTGAGCGTATTGAAATGATTTTAGACGATGGTAGTTTTGAGGAGTTTGATATGTTTGTTGAGCATAGAAGTGTAAATCTTGGTATCGATAAACAGCATTATGCAGGTGATGGTGTTATAACCGGACATGGTACTATTGATGGTAGAATAGTATTTATCTATTCACAAGATTTTACTGTTTTTGGAGGTTCCTTGAGTGAGACCTATGCACAGAAGATATGCAAGGTAATGGATATGGCGATGAAAGTAGGAGCCCCAATTATTGGCATTAATGATAGTGGAGGGGCTCGTATTCAGGAGGGAGTTAATAGTTTGGCTGGTTATGCTGAAATATTTCAAAGAAATATTATGGCATCGGGAGTTGTACCTCAAATTTCTGCAATTTTCGGACCTTGTGCCGGTGGTGCAGTTTATTCTCCTGCACTTACTGATGTTGTGATAATGAGTGATAAAACAAGTTATATGTTTGTTACAGGACCAAAGGTTGTAAAAACTGTTACCGGTGAGACTATTACAACAGAAGAGCTGGGAGGGGCTAGTGTTCATGCTACAAAATCTGGAGTTGCTCATTTTCGTGCTGAAGATGAAGATGAGGGGATTATGTTGATAAGGAAAACATTGGAATTCTTGCCTCAAAATAATCTTGAGGATCCAATTCAAACTCATTGTACTGAGCCTATCGATAGAGTTTCGGAGGAGTTGAATTCTATTATTCCGGAAAATCCGACACAGGCTTATGATATAAAAGATGTGATTTATAGCATTGTAGATAAACAAGAGTTTCTTGAGTTTCAACGACATTTTGCCAAGAATATAGTAACAGGTTTTTCAAAATTTGCTGGTATGCCGGTAGGAATAGTTGCTAATCAGCCAAATTATCTTGCTGGAGTATTAGATATCAATGCTTCGCGAAAAGCAGCACGATTTGTACGCTTATGTGATGCTTTTAATGTACCTATTGTTACATTGGTTGATGTTCCGGGATTTTTGCCCGGTAGTCATCAGGAGCATGGTGGAATTATTACCCATGGTGCCAAATTGATGTTTGCCTATGGGGAAGCCACAGTGCCTAAAATAACCGTCACTCTTCGTAAATCTTATGGTGGTGCACATGATGTAATGAGTTCCAAACAATTGCGTGGCGATTTGAATTATGCTTGGCCAACTGCCGAAATAGCCGTTATGGGGCCAAAGGGTGCTGTAGAGGTTCTCGAAGCTAGACATGTTAATGGTCTTTCTCCCGAAGAGGCTAAAGCTTATATCAGCAAAAAAGAAAAAGAATATACCGAGAAGTTTGCTAATCCTTATGAGGCCGCTAAATTTGGATATATAGATGATGTAATAGAGCCTATGAATACTCGTTTTAGAATTATTCGTGGGCTTAAAATTCTTGCTCTTAAGAAGGATACTAATCCGCCTAAAAAACATAGTAATATACCACTTTAAACTAAATAATTATGACAGTCTTAATTTCTTATATGGAGTTTGGAATAACACTTAGTATTGTAGGTTATCTGATAGTGTTAGGTGCTTTGACATTTCTTTTTCTAGTCTATTTGCTTATTCCAAAATTATTGAATATCTATACACAGCACAGGCTTAAACGTGAAGGTAAAAAATGTGCGGAGAAAGACACTTTGCAGTTGAGTGGGCTCGAAAGTGCTGCTATTGCTGCAGCTGTTCATAGTATATTGTCTGAATTACATGACTTGGAAAGCGGAGAAATAACTATTAAGAAAGTGTCGAAAAAATATTCTCCTTGGAGCTCTAAGATTTATAGTATGAACAATTATAAAAGGTGATAGTTTAATATAGAAATAATTAGAAATGAAGAAATTTAGTTATAAAATTCGCGGTCATAAATATGATGTGGAAGTGCTTAATCAAGAAGGAAAAGTTCTGGATATAGAAGTTAATGGCACCAAATATTTGGTTGAAATTGATAGAGAAATACAAGTTAGAAAGACACCAACTTTAGCTAGAGAAGCAGTTTTGACACATAAAAAGATTGAGAAGAAGGAATCTACAGGGACTTATGTGGTTAAATGTCCTCTCCCTGGAAACATTATATCAATAAATGTAAAGCTTGGTGATAAAATAAATATTGGTGATGACTTATTAATATATGAAGCCATGAAAATGGAAAATGTTATTAAGGCAGAAAAAGCAGGTACCGTTTCTAAAATACATGTTAATACAGGTGATGCCGTGCTGCAAGATGCAATATTGATGCAAATCGATTAATAAGAATTTATACAACTCAATATTATGCAAAAAATAAATTTTAGAAAACTGATTACAATTTTAGTAGCAATATTTATTATTGTAATTGTATCCAGGAGTTTTGGATTATCACAATTTCAAACTGATGGTACTAAAGCTAAGGTAGAGAATGTGCACAGAGCACCACAAAAAATTAGTGAGCAATCTCCACTTGATGGATTAAAACACTTTTACTCTTTTACCGGTTTCAGCAATGTATCATTGGGACATATTATGATGGTTTTTGTGGGAATATTTTTTATCTTTTTGGCAATAAAGTATGATTACGAACCTCTTTTGCTTATTCCTATTGGGTTTGGTATTCTTATCGGGAATATTCCTTTTTTGGAAGGTGCAGGTCTTAAATTAGGTATTTATGAGCATGGAAGTGTGCTAAATTATTTGTACAAAGGTGTTACTTTGGGTATTTATCCTCCCTTAATTTTTCTTGGAATAGGAGCGATGACAGATTTCTCATCTTTAATTTCCAATCCGAAGCTTATGTTACTGGGTGCTGCTGCTCAAATTGGTATTTTTATTACATTCTTGGGGTCTTTAGCATTAGGATTTTTACCTCCCGAAGCCGGTGCCATTGGAATTATCGGTGGTGCTGATGGTCCAACAGCTATCTTTCTTTCTTCTAAATTGGCCAATGGCGTAAATGTATTTGAAGGTCAGCAGGTAAAAAATCTTATTGGACCTATTGCTATTGCGGCCTATTCTTACATGGCTTTAGTGCCTGTAATTCAGCCTCCTATAATGAGACTTTTAACTTCTAAAAAAGAGAGAGTTATTAAAATGAAACCTCCAAGAGTTGTTCCCAAATTTGAAAAAATTATTTTTCCAATAATAGGTTTTTTGCTTACTGCATTTATATCTCCGAGTGCTATACCTCTTTTGGGAATGCTGTTCTTTGGTAATTTGCTTAAAGAAAGTGGAGTGACAAAACGGCTTGCAGTGACTGCTCGTACATCTATGGTCGATATTGTAACAATTTTATTGGGAGTAACAGTGGGAGCTTCAACTCAAGCAACGGTATTTTTAAAAACTTCTTCGCTGATGATTTTTGGATTAGGTGCTGCCAGTTTTGTTGTGGCCACAGCAGGAGGAGTACTCTTTGCTAAAGTTATGAATTTGTTTTTGAAAGAAGAAAATAAAATTAATCCTCTTGTGGGTGCAGCTGGAGTTTCTGCTGTCCCTGATAGTGCCAGAGTTGTGCAAACAGAAGGATTAAAATATGATCCAAATAACCACTTGCTTATGCATGCAATGGCACCAAATGTTTCTGGAGTAATAGGAAGCGCTGTTGCTGCCGGTATTTTACTTAGCTTTTTATTATAGAGAATATTGCAATTGATAATTCCTTCCATAACCATATCCTAATTTATGCTTGTATAATTGCATAAAAAAAATGATGATATATAAATTTCCTCCTGTGAAATCAGGAGGATTTTTTATTAACATTTGTTGGTTATTAATATTGTTTCTTTTTTTTTGAAAAATTGGACACTCTAATTATTTTTGCGTAAATATTTAACTTTAAATAGATGATATGAACAAAAAAATAACATTATTCATTTTTGTGTTTTTCGGAGCACTATTATTAAGTACAACATTCAGTTGTGGTAAGGTAATTGAGGAGTTAATTCCAGACTTTTCCTGCGATATTGATGGAGTAAATTGGACTACACATGCTGTTATTGGATCTTCCAGTGATTCAGGAATTATTTATATGGCAATGGAAGATTCAACAATGATTACGCTTACTGTTAAGAATCTGACGGAAGGAGATTATGCGATAGATAACACTTCTAATTTTGCTACATATCAATTAGGTAGCTCTGAGAATATTTACTTAGGCACCTCAGGGAGCATTCATGTAGAGAAGGTGACAGAATCAAATGTTGATTTAAGCTTTCACTTTAAAGGTTATAACCTTGTTGGAGACTCGGTGGAGATAACAAATGGTGTTGGAAATAATCTGCTTTATATTAAACAGTAATAACGCATTAGTTAATTAGCTAAATCTGATATATATTGTAACTATAGTAGCTTATATTTATCTATCTTTGTGTGAGTTATTTATTTTATTAATATACTATTAAAGATTTTGAATGTATAGAATCATATATTAGAATATAATAACCGCTTTTTAGCCCCGATATGATACCGTTTTCATATCTAAATGGTATTGCTTTACCGCTAATGTCATAAATCTTAATTTCTTTGAAAGTCCCATTAATATTTATATTTCCATAACTTGGATTAGGGTAAATGTTGATGTCTGATGTTTCCTTTTTAGATATCGATAATTGTTTTATAAAACTTTGTTTTCCATCAAAGTCTTTTTGATATAGTTTGATATAATAAGCGTTTTCATCAATATAATGTTTGTAATATTGTGTGATATTACTATTGCCAGCGCCGGTAATAATGTAGCTGTTAAAAGCTTTCATGTTTTGATCTAAAAGAACAATTTTAAAATAATCATTATTGCTTTCTGAGGCAGTTGACCAATGTAAAATTCTAGTTTTATTATCGAAATATATGTTTAACAAACTGATAGGTAATGTAGATGTTGGGTTTGTGGCAAAACCACTTATATAATAAACAACATCACTATAGTCTTTGTCTCCTAAATCTAAATCTTCAAAGCCCAAAATCCATTTATTTATTACAGTGTCTTTGAAGAGAACAGTATGGGCATGGTTTGCATTATTAAAATTTGGATCAGAATACCATGTTCTTTTCCATTTAGGAAGAGTATCCACAAATGTTGTTGAATCAGTTCTCCATGAATTGTCGAATAAGACCCACCCAATGGTAACTCCGGATTCAAAATACCCTAAATTTATTTTATTTCCCGGACTTAGGTCGTTTGAATTATTATTGGAGGAGTTGGGGTATATAAGAAATACTGTATCAATTTCAGATGGAGATGTGGGAATATCATTATCGTCATAAGTATAGTATCCTAAGCTATTTTTGTGCCCTGCACTTTCTGTTACAAAGGTAATATATATGCTGTCGGCGGCATTTACTTCAATGTCGGTTTGTTGGATGTATTCCGGATGTGATGCTGTTACGTCATTTCCTGCCGGAATATAACCACTGCTACCATTAATTCTTGCAATATCTGCATTAGTAACAGTATCGTCAACTGCTTCGAGATAATTTGGCCTCCCATTTGAGTCCCAACTTCCTAGTGTTTGTAATATCCATTGGGCGTTAGCTAGATATGAAAATGATACAAATGTTAATATTAAAAGCTTTCTCATGTTTGAAAAAATAATGTTTTTGTCTGTAAGTTGTCAATAATCTGAATCATTGCAAAGATATTTATTTTTATTCAAAATTGATCGATAAAAATAAATAAATATAGGCAAAGATTGAAGTGCAATGATTTATATTTCTGAATTTTATATGATTGTAATATTTTTATATATATATTTACAGCGTAAAATTTAATCACATTCTTTTAACCTAATAACACATTCTTTTAACCTATGAAAAAATTACTTTTATTTATTGTTATACTATTAACAACAGTGTATGCAAAAGCCACAATATTAAATGTGGACAACAATCCGAACCGGCCTTCCGGTTATTATTCAAGTTTACCATTGGCAATTAATGCGGCGTCAGCTGGCGATACTCTTTATGTTTACCCTTCAAATGTTTCATACGGAACAATAACAGTTACTAAGAAACTACACTTCTTTGGCTCCGGGTATTCTTCCACAACAGGTGCTGAATCGCAATTGCATTATGTATATTTGGATACAACTATTTCTCCAGCATCAAATCCATCTGGGTCAACGTTTCAAGGGTTTAAAATTAGTAGAATCAGTTGTCAAAAACCAAACATCGTAAATATTGTATTGTCTGGTAATTATTTTTCCAGTTACATTAACCTTTCTTCAAATTGTTCTGGCTGGCTTATTACTAATAATTATATAAGTTACCAAATATATTTAAACAATAATAGCTCAATAATTATTAGCAATAATGTTTTTAATGATGGATATGGTATATCTACTAGCAATTCACCATCAGTGCTAATTTCGCATAACCTTTTTATGGCCTGGGCATATTTTAATGGTGTTTATAATGCAACTGTTTCTGATAATATTTTCATTTGTTCAACTACCAATCCTGTCCCCTCAAGCATGGCTCATAATAACTTCATAAATAACATCAGTTGGCGGTCTGCATTAAATCCATATACAATACCACCAGAGAGTAATTCGGGTAGTGGAAATATATCTAATCAAGATCCAAAATTTGAAACTGCCAATGCTTCAGGAAATTTTGATTTCACAAAAGACTATCACTTAAAAGTAACATCGCCCGGAATTAATAATGCTTCCGATGGTACTAATATAGGTATTTATGGTGGTTCTAATCCCTTTGTTTGGGGGGGATCATTCTCCATTCCTAAAATTACAGAGAGTTTAATTACCAATCCGGTGATAAATCAGTCCACGCCAATCAATGTGAATGTGAAAGCCAATAAAGCCAAATTATAAACCTCTTAAAATAAGATATCATGAAAAAATATATACTTTTTACTCTAATGCTTTCTTTTGCTATAATAGCACAAGCAACAATTATTAATGTTGATAATAAACCCAACAGACCAAGTGGTTATATTAGCAATTTAACCCTTGCAATTAATAACGCTTCGGCAGGTGATACCATCTATGTGTATCCTTCCAACGTTTCTTATGGAAATGTAACCATAACAAAAAAACTTTACTTATTCGGTTTTGGTTACGATGGTACTACGGGATACAATTCAAAGATTGATTATTTGTATCTCGACACAACGTCTTCGCCATCGTCAAATCCCTCCGGAACGACTATTCAGGGATTTAATATAATTATAATAAGTAGTAATAAAGCGAAT
>Ga0256842_1001740_pt1 | contig 16905 bp, 19 predicted proteins | sample 4559240metaG_FD_185973 | JGI IMG/M metagenome (GOLD analysis project Ga0256842, IMG submission 185973) | Hydrothermal vent microbial communities from Guaymas Basin, Mexico - 4559-240 | ecosystem: Environmental > Aquatic > Marine > Hydrothermal vents | place: Mexico: Guaymas Basin | collected...
TCACGTCAATTAAACTGCTCCCATCGAGAGGGTCATATGCAACAAAATATTTCCCGTTTGCGTTTGCGGGCATTGCGTCTTCTTTTTCTTCGCTGATTATCTCTATTACACTTGAAGTTTTTAAAAGATGCCTTTCAACAATTTCGTCACTGATTACATCAAGTTTTACCTGAATGTCGCCGCTTGAATTTTGTGTTTCGACTTTTCCCGTATCTTTCGTTTTTATAGCGTCTTTTATTTCTATTGCAATTTTTTGTATTGAATTGATAATTTCGGTCATTTTATCTCCTTAAATGTCTTCGGCATTGTTTAAAACCCAATCAATAATCTCGTCAATATTGTTTAAATCCAAAATTTCTATATTTTCGGGTATTTTACTTTTGTCCACACTCTCATCTATCGCCACGGCTTTAATGTATCTGAAATAACTCTCGTCTACATCACCCCTGAATACGGCGAGTCTCGGAAGAGGAAGGTATTTAAGTCCCTCAACCAGCAGCAGATCAAAATCTTTTATCATATCTACGATTTCATCAAGGGATTTTTGCCTGTGGGAAAAATATGTCGTTCTGTTAGGGGAAGTAACCACAACTTCCGCACCCGTTTGGTAAAATTTATAACTGTCCTTGCCTTCCGTGTCAAATTTAGCTTTATCGGAAGGGTCGTTTTTAATAATTGCAATTTTATACGAACTGATAAGTCTTTTTGCGACTTTTTCAATTAATGTTGTTTTTCCGGAATTGCTAGGACCGGTAAAAGCCACTGCTTTTCTCAAATGAATCCTTTTTTTGCATAATTTTATCAAAATTTTTATATAATTATTAAAAGGGTTAAAATGGATATGGAAATTTTAAAAGCTTTTTTAATAACGGCGGTGTTAGGATTTATAATAGGACTTGAAAGAAGCGTTTCTTTTTCCCTGGAAAACGAAGAAGGTTTTGCAGGCAGCAGGACTTTTACGCTGATATCGTTACTTGGATTTTTATCCGCTTATTTAAACAAATTTATTAACTGTTTTCTAATAAGCAGTTTTGTGATTTTCGGATTGATTGTCGTTATCGCCTATTTTTTAAAAGTATATCATTACTCACAACAGGGAACGACAACACATATTGCCGCACTGATAACTTATTTAATCGGGATAACGGTTTACTACGGAAATATACACACCGCAATATTCGTCAGTGTTATAACCGTGGTAATTTTAAACCTCAAAACCAGACTTAAAAGACTTGAAACAAACCTTACAAGAAAAGAGATAAGCGCGGGTGTGTTACTTCTAATTATGACATTCATAATGCTTCCTATCCTTCCGAATAAAGCAATAGGGCCTTTTGAGCTTTTCAATCCTTATAAAACGTGGCTGATGGCAATTATCATAGCTTCTTTATCGTTTATCGGATATCTCGGTATTAAATTTTTCGGCGAGAGAAAGGGTATTTTATTTACCGCCGCAGCCGGCGGGTTTATAAGTTCAACCGCCGTCACGGCATCTCTTTCGGCAATGTATAAAGAAACAAAAAGCGACATAAACACATATGTTTCGGCAATCGCAATAGCAAATACGCTGATGTTTGCAAGGGTATTGATTGAAGCATACATTACAAATTACCGCATAGTATCTATTTTATCAATTCCATTCACCCTTGCGTTTTTATACGGCATTTGGTTTTCATACCATTTTTACAAAAAAACAACTAACGATATACAACCTTCGCTTGAAAAACTTGAAAAAAACCCTTTAGAACTTAGTGAAGCCGTTAAATTTGCAATATTTTTTGCCGTCATTTACGCACTTGTGGAATATACAAATAAAAATTTCGGAAACGCAGGGTTATATTTAATATCGTTTATCTCCGGGTTTACGGATGTTGACGCCATAACTTTGTCGCTCGGGGAATTAAGTAAAAATAGCCTTGCATTAACAAGCGCGGCAATAGGAATCACAAATGCGGCCTTAAGCAATACATTAACAAAATTTTTTATTGTTTTGTTTTTTTCAAAAGATTTGGCAAAAAAAACATTAATATTTTTTATACCGGAAATATTAATTTTATGCACAACATATCTTTTAATAAATATATAACAATTTCTCTTTTATATCCATTTTTGATAAAATTCAGCAAAAAAAAGGAATTTTATGAATGTAATTACAGGAAGAGTCTGGAAATTTGGCGATAATATTGATACGGATTTGATAATTCCGGCAAGATATCTGAATACTTCCGACCCGCATGAACTTGCAAAACACGTAATGGAAGATGCGGATCCTGAATTCCCGCATAAAGTCAGACCGGGCGACATTATCGTAGCCGGATACAATTTCGGAAGCGGATCAAGCCGCGAACATGCCCCGATTGCACTTAAAGCCGCCGGTGTTGCCGCAGTAATAGCCAAAAGTTTTGCAAGAATATTTTACAGAAACAGTTTTAATATGGGGCTTCCTATTTTCGAGCTTCTTGAAAGTGATGAAATAAAAGAAGGCGATTTAGTCAAAATTGATTTAGACAACGGAGTTATTCATAACGTTGATACCGGAAAAAACTATAAATTCACGCCGATCCCGGAATTTATGCAAGAATTAATCGCAGCCGGCGGACTTATTAATTTTGCAAAAGAGATGTTAAAGGAAAACAAATGAGAAATTATAAAATAGCGATTATCAAAGGCGACGGTATAGGTTCTGAAATAGTGGAAGAAGCCATTAAAGTATTGGATGCGGTAGCAAGCAAAGAAGGGTTTAACCTCGAGTATAACGAATATCTGCTTGGAGGTGCGGCGATTGACGTGTTTGACAATCCGTGCCCGGATGAAACGATAAAAGGATGCCTTAATTCCGACGCCGTGCTTTTCGGGGCAATAGGCGGTCCTAAATGGGAAAGTTTACCTAAAGAAAAAAGACCTGAAACAGGACTTTTGAAACTCAGAAAATCATTAGGATTATTTGCAAATATAAGACCCGCCATTATATTTGACGAACTTGTAAACGCATCCTCACTTAAACCTGAAGTCATCAAAGGTGTAGATTTAACGGTCGTAAGGGAACTTACAGGGGGAATTTATTTCGGAGAGCCGAGATACAAAGACGACAACAAAGCATATAACACAATGATTTACACAAGGGATGAAATAGCAAGAATCGCAAAAATCGCTTTTGAAGAAGCAATGAAAAGAAACAAAAAAGTAACTTCCGTGGATAAAGCGAATGTGCTCGAGGTTAGCGAACTGTGGAGAGAAGTTGTCGAAGAAGTTGCAAAAAATTATCCCGAGGTTGAACTTGAGCATATGTATGTTGACAATGCCGCTATGCAGTTAGTTAGAGATCCCAAACAGTTTGACGTAATACTTACGGGAAATATATTCGGAGACATTTTAAGCGATGAAGCCAGTATGATAGTCGGAAGTATCGGACTCTTACCAAGTGCAAGCGTAGGTGGGAAAGTAGGACTTTTCGAACCAATTCACGGAAGTGCGCCTGATATTGCCGGACAGGGAATAGCAAACCCGATTGCCACAATACTGAGTGCAGCAATGATGCTTGATTTTCTCAATGAAACAAACGGAGCAAACAAAATCCGTGAAGCGATTAAAAACGTATTAAAAGAAGGTTACAGAACCAAAGATTTGGCAGCATTTGACGCTAAAGAAGTCGTAACGACAAGTGAAATGGGAAGTTTAATAGCAGACCATGCCGCTAACTAAAACAAAAACATATGCGAGAATTCTCGAAACCCAGGGTTTCAAACAGGAAGCCCTGGAAATCTATGAAGAACTTTTAAAAGAGAATAACGACCCTGAAATAGTTGAAGCCATTGAAAGACTAAAAAAAAGAAAATTTTTTGAGGGTGTGAATGTGTTAAAACTTAAAGAGTTTAATGAAATTAACCAGTTAAACAGATATGATTTCGAAAAATGGCTAAGTGAAATTTAAGGAAGAGCATGGATTTAAAAGATACAATTTTAGAAACGCTCCAGGAAATTGAAGAAAGCGCGGTTAGTGAAGAAGAACTTCTTCCGGCTGATAAATGCGATAAAGAGTTTTTAAAACACATAAAAGAAAGAATACTGGTTTTATTTGAAGGGCTCCAATCCCCAAACACTGAAAACCTGGATGTAAAACTTGACGTTACGCTAAATTTCCTCGAATATCTTCTTGTTAAAATTGATGAAAAACTCTCACAAAATTGAGAATTGAGAATGGAGAATGGAGAATTAAATTTTTTAAGAAATTTTTTTGCGCCTTTTTCTAAAAGAGTTTATTTTGTCGGCGGATGTGTCAGAGATGAAATATTAGGAATTAATCCCAAAGAATTTGATATTGAAGTATATGATATCGATCCCGAAACTTTTGATAAGCTGATGCAAAAACTCGGTGCCAAAGGGGTTGGAAAAAGTTTTTTTGTATATAAATGGAAAAACTTTGACATATCCCTTCCGAGAACCGAAACAAAAACATCAAAAGGCCACAGAGGTTTTAAAGTTGCAATAACACAGGATGAAAAAACGGCTTCCCGCAGGCGTGATTTTACCATGAACGCACTTATGAAAAATATTTTTACCGCTCAAATACTCGATTTTTGGGGCGGCATTAACGATATAAAAAATAAAACCATAAGACATATCGACGACAAAACTTTTGTCGAGGATCCGCTAAGAGTTTTGAGGGCCATGCAGTTTGCAAGCAGGCTTAAATTTAAAGTTGACAAAAAAACCGTTCAATTATGCCGAACATTAAATTTAGACGAACTTTCACGCGAAAGAATATTTATGGAATTTGAAAAAATGTTTAAAAGCAGATATTTATATTACGGTTTTTATTATTTTATAGTTTTGGATATCGCAAAAAAACTTTTAAATATTGATTTCACAAAAAAAGAATTTTTTCATTTAGCCAAAATATTCAAATACAATCCCGTTGAATGTTATTTTTTATACCATTTAAGATATTGCAAAAATATAAAACCTCAAAAACTGATAACAACCCTCAATCTTCCGAATGCGTTAAAACGTCAAATTAATATAAAAAAAATGCCAAAAACGGTAACCAACAGATTTCTTTACGCACTCGCATTGAAATACCCTTTAAAAACATTCAGTGTTTTAAACGGACACTGCTGTGAGGAATGGATAAAAAAAGAAAATCTGTGGGAGAAAAAATACAAACCGAAAAAAATCGACCCGCAAAACCCTAAACTTTCCATTCTTCAGGAAATAAGGAATTATGATATAATCTACATCAAAAAGGGATAATATGAAATATACTCTTTTGATCCAATGCGATGATAAAAAGGGTCTTGTTTATAAAATTTCAAAAGTTTTATATGAAAATGATTTTAATATTGAAACTCAACAGGAATTTGTCGACAAAGAAAACAATAAATTTTTCTTCCGTGCGGTAATCGCCGGTGAGGTTGACAAAGAAAAACTGAAAAACGAAATTCTAAAAGAAGTGCCTTGTGCAAATATAAAAATTTTCAAAAAAAGAAAAAAAAGACTTTTTTTACTTGCTACAAAAGAAGCCCACGCCTTGGGTGATATATTGATCAAACAATATTCAGGCGATCTGGAGGCGGAAATAATAGGTGTAATCGCAAACAGGGAAAATTTAAGAGACTTGGTAGAAAAATTCAACATCCCTTTTTATTACATTCCGGCCGAAGGAAAAAGCAGGGTCGAACATGAAAACGAAATGCTTGAAATTATAAAACCCACAAATCCGGACTATATTATTTTGGCTAAATTTATGAGAATATTAACACCAAATTTTGTAGAAGAATTTCCAAATAAAATCATAAACATACACCACTCATTTCTCCCCGCTTTTATCGGTGCAAATCCTTATAAACAGGCATATGACAGAGGTGTGAAAATTATAGGTGCCACAGCGCATTTTGTAAACAACAATCTCGATGACGGGCCTATTATAGAACAGGATGTCATCAGGGTTGACCATGAAATGAACTGGGAAGAGATGAGACTTCAAGGAAGGGATATTGAAAAAATCGTTCTTGGCCGTGCCATCAAAAAAGCCATTGAAGACAGGATATTCGTATATGCGAATAAAACGATAATATTATAAGTTGTGAAGGATAAAAAAGGTAAGAAAAGGTGAGAGAAGAAAAAGTTAATAAAGAAGAAATAAAATACCAAATCATAAAAGACAGACTCAGAAATATATTTTTAAAAAAACCGAAATCGGTTGCCAGAATTTTTGAACATCTTATAAAAAGGTCAAAACGTGTTTAATATAGTGCTTTTCAACCCTCAAATACCGCCAAACACCGGAAATATCGGAAGGCTTTGCGTCAATGCCGGTGCAAAACTCCATATAGTCAAACCGATAGGTTTTGACATAAACGAAAAAGCCGTAAAAAGAGCCGGGCTTGATTACTGGGACAAACTTGATCTGAAAGTGTGGGAAAATATTCAAGAATTTTTAGAAAGTGTGGATACTTCAAGATGCTTTTTTGCCACCACAAAAACCGACAAACCCTATTTTGACGTCCGATACAAACCGGGAGATTACATAATATTCGGTAGCGAAACAAAAGGAATTGATAAAAATATTTTAAACAGATTCAAAAACCAATGCGTAACCATACCGATGACGAATGAAGGCAGAAGTTTGAATTTGGCCGTAAGTGCGGGTATAATTTTGTATGAAGCTATAAGGCAAAATTTTAAAAAAGTGAACAGTTAACAGTAAACAGTAGACAGTGAAAAATAAATAATAAATACAATATTGCATATATTAGCTTTTAGCTTTAAGCTTATAAAAAAAATGAAAAACCATAACAACCAATTAGCTAATAACCAATACACCAATTACAAGGATCTAAATGACAACAGAAAAATTTAAAAGTGAAGTGGAAACATTAAAAAAATTTTTTCAAATATATTGCAGTGAAAAACACACCGGTCAATTTGTAAAAGAATATAATATTAATTATAAAGATTTTAATATGAATTTTGACGCCAATTTATGCAATGAATGCCATAACCTGCTCAGCTATGCCATACAAAGACTTCAAGAGTGTCCTCACGACCCCAAACCGAGATGTAGAAAGTGTGAAAACCCGTGTTACGAAAAGGACAAATACAAACAAATGGCCAAAATGATGAGATTTGCGGGAATGAAATTGGGTCTGACAAAAGCTGCTCAAAAAATAAAAAAAATATTTAAAAAGAATTAAACATTTTCAAATAACTTATCGTTTCCCAAAAAATTGACTCCTTGTTTTTTTCGCTGTTTCTCATTTCAAGTTCTTTATTTAAAAGAAATTTCAACAGCTCATAATAATCTTTTTCCTTAAATTTTATTGCAAGTTCAACCCTTTGTCTGTTTATATGAACAGGGAGTCTATAACCCAACAGACCTTCCAAAGAAGAAGAGCCGGTCTTTTTAATGTATAAATTATACATATACAAATCCCTTACAAACCTGATTAATGCGGGAATTATTCTTTTAAAATCATTTGTTTCCAGGAAATATTCGAGTTCATCATAAAACTCTTTCCCGTTTAAAATCAGATTAAACAGTCCCTCAAAACTTTCCTCTTTATACTCAAACACAAGTTTTTTGACATCATCCAAAGAAATCTTATCGGAATAATTGGCAAGTTTTTCAATTTCCTTTTTTATGTATACGCTTTCGGTGGCTGTAGCCAGATACATTTTGGCTTCCTGAGATATTTCAATGTTATATTTTTTTGCCAATTCATTTATCAACTCCATTACGTCCCTTAAACCCGGTTCAAAGAATCTGACAAAATTTTTTCCGAAATGTTCGGGCTTTTTATTCCCGTAATAAAAGAAAAAAAGATAATTGTTTTTAGTGTTTTTTACAAGCTTATCAATATGTTGAGGAATTTTGTTATGTTTAATAATCAAAACATTGACGCCTCCGAATAATGAAGATTCGGTCAAATGTGTTTTTGCGGTGTCAAAATCATATTCATCATAATATAATTTTAAAACATTTTCATCTTTAAATTCATTGAATATTTTTTCTTCATACTGCTGTAAATAAAAATTATTTCCGTAAAAAACACAATAATTCGGGATTTTTGATAATTTATCAAAATCTTTTTTATACATTTTCACCTTTTATTATATAGAAATATTTTTTACTTTACCTTTGATTTTCGCCGTGGCAATATTCGAACTTACAATTTCAATATCCACTTTCTCAAAAAGATTGAATTTCTTTTTATCCTTTAAAAATACTCTCGCACCTAAAAGCAAATCTTCAGTAATTTTGGCAATCGGCGGTATTTCGGTATCTTCTATAAGCCCTTTATATACATTACCTATATTCTCTTTTGCATATCTCGCGTATTTTCTGTCATAAAAATCCCATTCCACTTTCATTGCTTCACGTTCTAATTCACTAATTTTTACAACCAAAGCTTCAATATTTCGTAATATAAATTCCATCTGTTTTTTATCTTTTCTAATTATTGACTTAAGTAACCTGTGGAGAGTCAAATCAGAATATCTTCTAATTGGTGAAGTAAAATGGGTGTATTTTTCAAATCCCAACGCATAATGTCCTGTATTTTTGGCATCGTACCTTGCCTGCTGCTGTGAGCGGATTATAAGTTTGTCGACTTCTTTTTCTATTCCCATCATTTTAGCCTGTTTTTGAATATCCCTCACTACTTTGACAAAATCTTTTTCATCGACATCTATATTAATTCCCAAAGCCGTTAAACTTTCATATAATTCATCAATACTGTTTGAAGACGGTTTTTCATGAACCCTGAAAATTCCGAAATCAATCATTTTTGCCGCCGCTTTATTTGCTAAAAGCATACAGTCTTCTATAAGCTTATGGGAAGGCGTTTCTTTTTCAAGCTCTATACTTTCAATCAAACCTTCCTCATTAAGAGTCATTTTTATTTCGTCGCTGCTGAAATCAAGTCCGCTTTCAAGTCTTTTTGTTCTTATTTTTTTTACTCTTTCCCACAAAGGCATTAACCAGCTCAATATAGTTTTATCCGTATCATCGCTATCTTCAAATTTTCCTTCTAAAAATTCATCAACTTTGTCATATGAATATTTTCTTTTAGATTTTATAACGGCTTCAAAAAGCTCTTCTTTTATAACTTCATTTTTATTATTTAAAGTAATTTTAAAAACAAAAGCAAGTCTGTCTTCATTTTCTTTCAAAGAACATATGTTTTCACTAAGCTGTCTTGGAAGCATTGGTACCGATTTATGCGGAAAATAAATACTAAAACCTCTCTCTTTTGCTTCTTTGTCGATGTTTCCGTTTAAATACACATACTCGCTCACATCCGCAATAGCAACATATAATTCGTTTTTTTCAATGTCAAAGTATATGGCGTCATCATGGTCTTTTGCAGTGGGAGGGTCAATTGTGCAAAAAGGCAAATCCGTTAAATCCACTCTTTCAGGATAAAAATCTTTATCCACATAATCCCCGTAAGCCTCTGCCTCCGCTACAGCTTTTTTGCTGAATTCCTCTTTTTTATTATATAAAGCAAGTGAAATTTTCTCATCGACCCAAGGGTCGTCCAATACACCCAAAACATCCACGATTTTATTTGTATAATTATCTACTTTAAAAACAGCTCCTTCAGGCAGCTTTTTAAGTGTTTTTTTCTTTTCCGCAACAAACGTCTGAAGGTCTGTTTTTATATTTCTTAACACAGGAATTTTTTTATTGTTTTTGTATTCAAACGTCAAATATACAACGCTTACACTGAAAGCTTTTTCAAGTATATAAATCACTTTCGCTTTGGGTCTGCCTTTTTTATTAAAAAGCTTTTGTGCAATAACTAAATCACCCCTCCCCGCTCCGTTTAAATGTTCCGTTTCAATTAAATAATCTTTTTCTTTTACACCTAACGGCGTTAAAAAGCCAAATCCTTTTTTTGTGATATCAACTTTTCCTATTCTGTATCTGGATTTTAACTTAATGATTTTTGAATCGCTTACAATTCTTAAAGCAATCAAATCGTTAATTATATCTCTTTTATCTCTGGGTATGTCTTTTGAAGCCACACCCTGAACAAGTTTGTATGCAAATTCTTTCAATATTATCCTTTTACCAGTTCAACAGCCAATTGAAGAGCTTCTGTGTCCAAATTATAATTTTTAGCTATTTCAAACGCTTTTTTTATATTTTCTTCATTATACGGCTTTATTAAATCGATTAATGTTTTTAAAACCAGCAAAGCGGCACTTTCGGTTTGATACTTACCTGAAGGATTATTGATATTATTCATTGATTCTATTAAATCCTCACTGAAATTCCAATGTTTAAAAATTTCAGTAGTTATTTCAACGGTTGTGGCACCAATAAATTCTTTTTCCAATTCTTCCCTCTCTTCACCGTTTAAAAGTCTGTTTTTAAAACTGTCGGCTTTATTCTCATTATTCAAAATTAACGATATAACCACTGCACCCACATCTATTAAAAATGAATTTGTGGCTAAAACATCTAACTTAGTTCTATCTCTTTTAAACCAATTTATAGCTATTGCATTTCTCTGGGAAGCCACATCGTGAAAACGGGTTTCATTAATTCCGTATGCGCTTAAATCGAATTTCAAAGAATTCCTAATGGCAAAAGAAATCGCAAACCCTTTTACAGTTGACATACCAAAAAGAGACACAGCCTGATCAACATTTTTAATTTGTCTTGTAAAACCGTATAAAGGTGAATTTGCGGCTTTTAACAGATTAGCCGTAAGCATCGGGTCTTCTTTAACGATTTTTATTAAATCCGCAATTGAAGAATTCGGATCATTTGTGATTCTTTGTATTTCCAATACGCTTTTTGGAAGAGGCGGTAACGATTTTATCTGATTTAAAATTTTCTCATTCATCTATACTCCTTAGTAGTTTATATATTTCTTCGTTGTCTCCGTAATCATTCAGATATATTTTCAACACTTCCTTAGCTTTTATTTTATCATTTTTTTTAAGCAAAATTAATGCAAACATTTTCCAACTTTCATATTTTGACGGATTGATATTATTTGCTTTTAATGCCCATAATTTTGCATTTTTCAAATCATTGTTTTTAAAATAATATCTTGAAATTACCATAGCGGTGTCATAAGAAGGGTTTTTATTAAACGATTTAATCAATTCAGAAATATTAATTTGTTCTTCTTTTATTATAGGAACAGTTGGAATTTCTTCTTTTTTCTTTTTTGCACCATTAATGTTCGAATTTTTTTCAACATGCTTTTTACTTACATATTCGGTTTCATTATAATCTTTTATTCGAGGTATTACAAATGACAGATTCGGCGTTATTGATTCTTCTTTTTTTTCAACTTTTTCTTTTACAAATACATTTTTAACTTTTTTTGTCTTATTTTCTTCTTGACTTTTAACATTAATTTTTGAAGTTTTGTTTATATCGTTGTTAATTATATTTGGTTTTACCGTTTCAGTTTGATTTGTGATTTTTTTTAAATCAACCTTAATTTTAGTTTCTTCATTTTTATTATTTTTTTTAAAATCACCTTTATATACAAAACATCCTCCGCTTATTAAAACAACCAAAATCAAAAATATAAAAAATTTTTTTAGTTTATTTTTATAATAAAGCTTTTCTAATTCTTCATACCTATGCATGAAATTCCTTAAAATCCATATATGCCATTTCAATATATTTATTTGATAATTTATCTAAATTTATTTTATCGGGATTTTTATTATAAAAATAATCCAAGATGTCAAACAGTTTAAACATTAACTGATTAGTCGACCTTAAAGAGCCCTTTGTATATTTGTATATTAAATTGTAGTTTCTTCTTTTAAACATTTCGGCAATATCAATTAAATTTGCTTTTAAAAGTTTTGTTTTTATAAAATTTTCCAATTCTTCCCTGCTGGCTTTATTTACTTTTAGTATATAATTAATTCTCGTTTGAAAATGTTTTTTTTCCATAAGTTTTTTAATATCGGTATCATGAGTGGCAAAAACAATGGTAATATTTCCTTTATCGGCATATATTCTTAAATTCTCAAACGTTTCCTCGGACAACAGCTGTGCTTCATCTATCAAAAAAATTTGATAATCATTCAAGCTTAGCTGTTTTAATATCGAAAGAATAGAATTAATTTCGAGATAAGGATTTGAAATATAAAACAGCTTTTTTTTGTCTTTTAATTCATTAAAAACATTTTTTAATATCATACTTTTACCGCTTCCGGCTTCACCGGTTATAAATATCATTTTTTCTTTCTGTTCCAATGCGCTTAATAAATCTTTTTTGGTCTTTTCAACCGCCGAAAGCGGAACGTAAAATTTTAAATCAACCACATCTCTAAAGACCTCTTTGGCCTTACTGAAGTTTGCCAAAGCCCAGATCCCTTAACGTTTTTTTCTTTTTTAAATTTATAATATGCGGTGATATCACAAACACCAGCTCTTTTTTCGATGTAATTTCTTCTTTGGAAGAGAAAAGGTATTTGATTAAAGGAATTTCTTTTAATATCGGAACACCGTTAACTTTTAGATTTTTATCATTAGTAATAAGACCTCCCAGTACCAAAGTTTGATTGTCTTTAATTTTTACAACACTTAACATAGTATTGTCTTTTGTATCAGGCGGCATATCCCTGAGATTATTGGTTAATTGAGTCGGGTCTTTAAATGCGCTTATCCTTGGCGCGATACTTAATATTATATCACCGTTATCGCTAATTTGAGGTGTGATATCCAAAACAACCCCTACAAACTTAGAATCAATGGTATACTCCGTGTTGGGATTACCGTTGTCATCAGTTACAACCTTGGATGCATATTTATAATTAATTGTATCTCCAACGCTGATAATAGCTTTTTGATTGTTTAATGTTACAATTTTAGGATTTGATAAAGAATTTACGTTACCGTTTTGTGCCAAAAAGTTTAAAAGTCCCGAAACATTAAAAACGGCATTACTAAATATGGACTGACTTCCAATAATGTTTCTGCTTCTTATTAAAGTGCTTTCGTAATTCTCTACAATCTTTGAAGGGTCTTCGGTATCTTTTGTATAACCTATACTAAAAGAGAGTTTTGACCAGTCTATACCGGTTTTATGAGATTCTGAAAGTTCGACTGTATATATTTTCACATCAATCAATACTTCTTTTGTCAGTCTGTTTAACATTGTATTTACATATTTATCGACTGCATCTATTTGTTTTTTTGTTCCGGTTACCGTGATCAAACCGACGGTTTTGTCAATAATAGGCGGCTTATATTTATCGGATGTGTTTTTTAGGATTGTTTCGATATTGTCTTGAACTTTATCCCAAAAATCAAATGTGTATTCGTTTTTAACTTTACTGTCCGTAGCGTCTAAATTACTCTCTCCCACCCTGTTGCTTGAAATAAAATCCAGTTTATAAGTTTTTGTTTTATAATAGCTGATCTCTAAAGTATCATCGTTTAAACTATAAAAAAGACCTCTTTTTGAAAGTATTAAATCCAACACCTGATTTAAGGTATAATTTTTAACTCTTAAAAACGGCATTTTTTCTTTGACGAGATTTTGAGATTCCTTGTCATCATAGACAATATTTATATTGCATTTTTGAGTAACTAATAAGTTTAAAAATTCCTGAATTGTTAATCTGTCACTTTTATTTATACTGTTTGAATATGTGAACAATTTATTTTCACAGTTTGCAAATAACGATAATGCAATAAATAAAATTAAAACTAGCTTTTTCATTGTTTATCCCTTAACATAGGTATTTTTTGGTTTATTGTTTTATAAAGTGTCTTATCACTGCATTTAAAAACCGCATCGGTATCGGTAAGTTTGGACAGTCTGCAGTCATAAATTTTATCATTTATACTTATCCATTTTTTTATTACCGCAACCAATTGCTCACCTAAATATTCTTCTACTTTTATGTAAGCTTCTTTTTCAAAAATAGACAAAAGCGTTATTTTCACATGTTTTTTTATCTGAATGTTTTTTGCATTTTGTGACCCCGGAAAAAATTTAGGAGGTTCATAAAAAGGACTTTTTACTTTATTTATATTATTTAAATTAAATTCATAATTTATAACTTTATTGGTATATTCAAGATATATGTCTTTTTGAGAAATTCCGTTTGAAAACATTAACGACACCGTCCCGATTAATAAAATTAACTTTTTCATTTTTCATACCCATATAAAATAAATTTTACTTCAAAATTTCTGTCTTTACTGATTTTAATATCTTCAATTCTTAACAAATCCCTGATATCTTCATACTGATAAATAAAATATAATAAATTTTTATATTCACCTCTCACCCTTAAATTTATTTCCATTTTTTTATTTATTAATCCTTTGTCCTCGTCAAATAACTGATTTGAAAAACCTAACACTTTCAAACCTTCTTTTTTGGCATTAATTACAAGGTTTTTCACAAACTCACCCCATTTATACTGATTAAATTCAACAAAATCTAATAAATTTGCCAATTCATCATAAAAATCTTTCTGTTTTTTCAAAGCTGCTTTTTCTAATGTCAAATTTTTAATTTTTTTTCTCAATGTAATAATTTGTGTATTTAATACATTTTTTTTTGTCTGCAGTGTTTGAAGCTGTGTTTTTGTTTTATTATAAGTATTTAGCTGCTTGTCCCTATATTTTTGTGCCTGAGGCAGTAAAAAATAAAAAACGACAAACCCTATCACTAATAAAATCATCAGATAAACCATCAAGGTGTCTTTTGGTGATTTTTCGTAAAAATAATTGTCAATTTCCCGTATTAGTTTCATTCTTTTATCCTAATGATGGCGTTGTATTTTTTATCCGTATAATTCACACCTTCAGTTTCCACATTAAAGCCCTTTTTGACCAAATCGTCAATAAAGTTTGGAATTTGAGTATCTTTAAACGAAAATACGTTTAATTCAAATATTCCGTCTTTATAATTTAATGTATCCAAGTATATTTTGTTTTTATTCATAATCAACGTAACATCTACCAATTCACTTGATTTAGGTATATAAGAATATTTAAACTCATACACATTTTTAATGAAATTTTTTGTAAATGCAATATCTTTTGAATATTTTTCCCGTTCTTTTAAAATGGTTTTTTCTTTATTTTTTAAAATTCGTATCTGATTAGTCAATTTTGCATTTTCAATCGTTAATTTTTTCAGGGCGGATTGTAATTCATTGTTTTTATGCTCATATGAAACGCCGTTAAAATACAGATAAACAGGATATATCCCCATCCCCACAACCGAAGCGGTTAATATTAAAAACAGTCTGCCGCTCGGTCTGTAAAAGAATGTCGGTTTTCTTAATTTTAAAGAAAAATTATATTCCTGATTTTGATTTTTATACGCGTTATGAGCTTCTAACATTCCCAAAAACAGGAACGGGTTAACTGCAAGCCTGTCTAAATTGTATTCTTCGTAAAACTCAAACCCAAAAGTATCAATGTCCAAAATTTTCTGAATATAATTTTGCAGACCTTCAATATTACCGTATTCTGATGTTACGTAAATTCTGTCTATCTCGCTGACATTATATTTTAATCCTATTTTTTCAATTTGAGAATTGACAATGTTTATGAGCGTTAAAAATTCGTCTTGCATAATGTCCAATACCGCTTTTTCCATATTTGTATATTTTAAATTATTCACACCTTTTTTTGTAAGTAATTTTTCAAAAACACTTATATCGAAATTTTTAATTTTTAATTTTCCTAACGCTTCATAAACTTTATTAAGTCCTCCGGAAATTGTTACGATACTTAAAAGTTCACCTTCATTGTAAAAAGTCAAAAACACTTTATCGTATAAAAACACTACGAATAAATCATTTGCTTTTTGAATTATCTTTTCATCATACAACGCTTTATATGCCAATGCAGGAAATGAAATGTAATCAATATATCCCGTTTCGTCAATTATTTCCTTATATCCGTTTTCAATAAAACCGGAAGGAACAATAATTACCTCGACGGTAACTATTTTTTCATCTTTCATGGAATCGATAATTTTATATTTTATAATATATTTTTCCGTTTCATCCACACCTGCTTCTTCATATACTTTGGTTTCGATAAAATGGTCAAGATCAACTTTTTCAATAACGTTTTTCTCTATTTCAAAACTGTAAAAAATCGCATGTTCAATAGGAATGTATGTGGATAACAATGCTTTTGATTTAAGAGAACCACGGTAAATTCTTATCAATTTCTTTTTGGTATAAAGAATAAATTTATCATTCCCCTTAACACCGATTACTTCATCAATGTTATAATCATACTTTTTTAAAAATCCCGGTTTAACGTCGATATTTTTAATTTCTGGTTTTTTCATAACTCTACCTCGTATCCAAGTTCTTCAAGCATTTTTTTATTTTTACTCCATCCCGGCACAACTTTTACATACAATTCCAAATATATTTTCTTTTGACTGAACTGTTCTAAAAGTTTTCTGGCGTATATTCCTATTTCTTTAATTTTTTTACCTTTTTTTCCTATTATCATTCCCTTTTGAGACGCTCTTTCTACGATAATTGTAGCATATATTTTATCTATATTGTCAAATTCTTCCAGTTTTTCTATTAAAACATCCGTTTCATAAGGCAATTCATCACCTAATTTCTCAAACAACGCCTCTCTTATTAACTCTTTGTATATATCTCTTATATGTTCCGTTGAAATTATTTCCGGGTCATAATAATAAGGGTGTTCCGGCAAATGTTTTACGATAGTATTCAACAACTCGTCTTTTCCTTTTCCTTCAACGGCACTTACAGGTATTACGTCTAATGCTTTTTTCAATTTTTTATATTCTTCAATTTTTCTTTCAACTTCTTCATCTGATACTAAATCGGTTTTAGTCAGTACAACGATATGGGGAATGTTTTTTGAGTTAAGCTCCAAAAACCATTTATATCCGTCTAAAC
>Ga0256842_1001741_pt1 | contig 16892 bp, 18 predicted proteins | sample 4559240metaG_FD_185973 | JGI IMG/M metagenome (GOLD analysis project Ga0256842, IMG submission 185973) | Hydrothermal vent microbial communities from Guaymas Basin, Mexico - 4559-240 | ecosystem: Environmental > Aquatic > Marine > Hydrothermal vents | place: Mexico: Guaymas Basin | collected...
GTTAAACATTCTGACTTTCATACTCTCTTCGGTTTCAGTCCCTCTTTTTAGAAGCCTCTGTTTAAGTACATCCTGATTAGGGGTGGTTACAAAAACACCTGTGGTAATATCGGGATACGCTTTTTTGACAAGTTCATACCCCTGAACGTCAATATCCAAAAACACAATCTGGCCTTTTTTCAAAGCGGCATCAATCTGTCTTTTACTCGTTCCGTAAAAATTACCGTGAACCTCGGCCCATTCAAGAAAATACCCCTCTTCAATGTCTTTTATAAACTCGTCTTTACTCAAAAAGAAATAATCAACCCCCTCTTTCTCGCCTTCCCTAATAGGTCTTGTAGTACTTGAAATACTGAAATACGCCTTTTCTCCAAGTTCTTCGCATACAACCCTTGCAAGAGAGGTTTTACCGCTTCCGCTCGGACCCGATACCACTAATATACTTCCGCTTTTTCCGTTCATTTTAATCTCCAAAATCTATTGTTATGGTAACTTTTGCTTTAGCTTTTTTAAGCTCTTCCCAGTTTATATTTAAAACACTGCCTAATGTTTTTTCCTGAGGTGTTATTGATTCAGAATGATTAATGGCTTCTTCAAGTTCGTGAGCCTCCTGAATTTCCGGAATTTTATCATCTATATTTATTTCTTCAATATTTTCTTCATCGATATCTTCTAATTTTTCTTGAATTTCTTTGTTTTCTTCTTTTTCCTCTTTAGGAAGCTCTTCACCTAAAATTTCTGCAAGTTCCGTTTCGTCAATATCAGAAAGTTCATTGTCCAATTCCTCAATGTTTTCTCCTTCCGCATTTTCTTGCACTGTTTCATTTTCAGGTTCTTCATCGAAATTTATATTTTCCAAATCAAATTCTTCCGTTTTTTCTTCCGGATTTTCCTCCATTTCGGTTTTTTCTTCAATTTCAACTTCCTGAGGAATTTCATCTTTTTCAATTTCCTGCGGCATTTGTTCATTTTCTTCAAAAGATTCAGGTTCTGTTTCTTCATTTAAAATTTCTGATTCTTCCTCAGTTTCAGCGGCTTCTTCATTGCCGGCTTCTTCTAAACCGGTTTGTTCCGTTTCCGTTTCTTCGGATTTATCTGATGGGATCTCTTCAATTCCGCTAACTTCTTCATTTTCATTTTCGGTTTCTTCGATTTGAGCTGTCTCTTCCCCGTTTACTTCCGGAATTTCTTCATTTTCTTCATCAACAAGTTCCGTTTCGTCAATTTCAAAACTCTCTTCGATATCGTCATCCGGTGCCTCACCTTCCAATTCTTCCTCACTTATTTCAAAATCCTCTTCATCACCTGCCGCAAATTCATCTTTTGCATCCAAATCTTTAAGATCTTCTTCGCTTTCCAGGTCTTCAAACATGTCATCAATATTTAAATCGCTGTTTTCATTCGTTTCTTCCAAAGGTTCAACCTCACCTTTTTCAGATTCATCCCCTTGACTGCCTTGCATATCCAAATCCAGATTATCTTCGTCCAAATCAAAATCCAAATCATCGTCAAGTTCGTCAATTCCTTCAATATCGTCAAGCCCTAAATCTTCATTTTCGACATCCAAATCTTTTAAATCTTCAAAACTTTCGATATCTATGTCGTTTTTTTCAATGTTTTGTTCATCGCTGGACAAATTCGGAAGTTTTTCCAACAGATCCATTAAATCGGTCGGAAGAAACGGCTTTGTCAGATATTCGCTAAATCCGACTATTTTTTCATCGTTTTTGGACACGATCAAAACAAATTTAGCTTCAGGGAAAAGATTTTTCAAATTTTCAAAAAGCTCTTCACTGTAAAGGTCTTTATCTATAAAAACGGCATCAAACGCACCCTCCGGAATATTTTCCGCGGTTCCTATACTGACTTCGTCACCTTTTTTTTCCGCACTTAAAACAAAAAGCTTTTCTATTGTCGCATTTGTAGTTATTAGAAGAATTTTCATGGCCAACCCCGTTTTTTATTATAATTATAGTAAAAAAGGAAGCAATTTGAAAAAAATATTATTTTTACTAATCTCAACCCTGCTTTTTGCATCGGAAATTTATTTTATGCCTCACGACGGAAAAAGAGCCGAAACCAAACTTTTTAATCTTTTTTCACATGCCAAAAAAGATATAAAAATCATTATGTACACATTCACAAACAAAAAACTCGCAAGGGCTTTGAAAATTGCGGCAAAACACGGCGTAAGAATATACATAATCGCCGATAAAAAAGAATCGAAATATAAATATTCGGTAATACCGAGACTCGCTTCAATCAAAAATTTTCATATTTATTTATTGTCCGGCAAACGCTACAAAGACGGAAACACGGCGAAAATGCACGTAAAACTGGCTATTGTTGACAACAGGTACGTAATTACGGGCAGTGCGAACTATTCATACAGCGCTTTTTATAAAAATTATGAATACATTATGATTAACAACGACAGATTCATTATAAAACAGTTTGACGCGTTTTTTAATCATTTAAAAATTTTATCCACAAATTACAGACTCAGCCGATAAATTTCATTAATGCGCCGAATATTTTTAAAATTTCCGCCGAAAAAAGCTGCATCATTGAAGAAATAATTGCAATTAAAACCATAAAGGCAATGGTGATTTTTATAGGAAATCCGACTACAAGAAGGTTAAACTGGGGCATCGTTTTCATAATCATTCCAAATATAATATCGCCCATCAGCGATATTGCAATAATCGGAAACGCCATGGCAATACCCAAAAGAAAATATTTACCCATATATACAACAAAATATTCATATACATTCTGATAATTAAAAAATTCACCGAACGGGAGCATTGAAAGCGTCTTATTTAAAAACAAAATTTCCAAATGGTCCCCGCCGATACTTAAAAAGGTTAATACTGCAATCCATGTAAAAAACTGGGAAATAATCGTTGTCTGCACTCCGGCATTAGGATCCATAACATTTGCCAATGTAAATCCCATTACGAAACTTATCTGCTCACCCGCATATTTCAAAACATCAAACACTATCTGCAAAGCCATTCCGACAAAAAAAGCAAACGCCACTTCGTTAAGCACACTTAACAATACCGAAGCAATATTTATTTCATAAGCAAATTTCGGCGTTACAGGAAAAAGTAAAATTGAAAGCCAAAAAGCAAAAGCCGCTTTTACGTTCATAGGTACGGCCGTATAATTAAAAAACGGCATAAAAGCCAATAACGAACTTATTCTGACAAACAATAAAAGATATGTAACTACATTTACGGGTGTAAGATAATTAATTATCTCCATCTATCTCCGCCAGTTTTTTATCTTTAAGTTCAAACACCCTCTCAAATCTTCTTGCAATATCCATATCATGCGTAACCGTTACCAATGAGGCGTTGTTATCGTCACAATATTCTTTTAAAACTTCAATCACTTCATAAGCGTTTGCTTTATCAAGGTTTCCCGTAGGCTCGTCGGCAAATATAATTTTCGGTTTCTTGGTAAGCACTCTTGCTATACTTACCCTTTGCTGCTGACCTCCTGAGAGTGTTTGGATGTTTTGATTGATAACATCTTTTATTCCGAGTCTCTCAAGCAGCCCATAATCTATTTTTTCACCGCTAATTAATGCAGCCGCCTGCAGATTTTCAAGAGCCGTAAACGTGTTAAAAAGGTAATGAAACTGAAAAATAATTCCTATTTCTTTTTTTCTTGTTTCTATTAAATCTTTTTGCTTTAACTTATATATATCTTTGCCGTTAATAAAAACTTGGCCGTTTTGAGGTTTTAAAAATGTTGATAAAATATGTAAAAGCGTCGATTTTCCGCTTCCGCTGCTTCCGATTATGGCTATTTTTTCATTCGGTTTCAATTCTATATTAACATTTTCAAAAAGCAGATAATCAAATGAGTGGGTTAGATTGACAGCTTTTAACATAACGGCCTTTTTTTAGAAATTATAACAAAATAAAATTAAGTATTCAGTATTCAGTAATCAGTTTTCAGTAACGGGGCTAAAGCCCCTATTTCAATACACTTTTCACTCTTCATTTTTCACTTCTTTAATTCTCAATCCTTCCGTCATACACTTTGTGTATGACGGGCTCACTTTATTCGCATTCTCAATTCTCAATTCTAAGAGTACCGACTAAAGTCGGCGTTACATTTTCACAACTTACCTACTTCACTCTTCACTAACCACTAAAAACTGAATACTAAATACTGTTTAGCGCATATCAATTAGTGCCAGACACTATATTTTAAGAAATAAAAGAAAGCGGGGATTAAGAAAGAGCCGCCGCCACTTCATCCGCCATGTTGCATGCGTTTTTAACTAAACCTTCACCAACTTCAAATCTGATGAAATCAACAAGTTTAGCTTCACCTCCCGCAGCTTTAGCAGCTTTGCTAAGAGCCTCGGCAACCGTTTCTTTTTTCTCTGCTTTTACGTATTCCTGCTCGGTTACACATACGTCGCTGTAGAATCTTTTGATTTTACCCGGGATGATTTTTTCAATAACGTTTTCAGGTTTACCTTCTTTTAGAAGCTGTGCTTTTGCGATTTCTTTTTCTTTTTCAATCACATCCGCAGGTACGCTCTCAGGATTTAGGTATTGAGGTTTCATTGCGGCAATGTGCATTGCAATATCTCTTAAAGTATCTTTAATAGCTTCGCATGTTTTTTCGCTGTCACACGCAGCCGCTACAAGCACACCGACTTTTCCGCCGGCGTGGATGTATCCGTTTACGATTCCGTTTTCAGGAGCTTTAATTGTTCCGATTCTTCTGACTACGATGTTTTCACCGATTTTAGCAATTTTAACTTTAAGTTCTTCTTCAAAAGTTCCTTCACCGAAAGGTGCTTTGTTCAGAGCTTCAACATCGGCAATATCGTTAACGTTTACAGTTTTTACAGTTTCTGCAACAAACTCTACAAATTCGTCAGTTTTGGCAACGAAGTCTGTTTCACAGTTAACTTCCGCAATACTTCCTTTTTTATAATCATCTGTAATGTAAATTTCAACCCTACCTTCGGCAGCGTTTCTGTCAGCTTTTTTAGCAGCTTTTGCAAGACCTTTTTTTCTTAAAATTTCAATTGCTTTTTCTTCATTACCTTCAGCTTCTACAAGAGCTTTTTTACAATCCATCATTCCGGCACCGGTTTTTTCCCTAAGCGCCTTTACCATGCTAGCAGTTATATTTGCCATATTACGCCTCCTCAGCTTTAATTTCTTCAGTTTCAGCTTTGATTTCTTCTTCAGTTTTTTCTTCAGCTTTAGCCTCTTCTTTAATTTCTTTTACTTCCTCAGCAATTTCTTCCTGAGAAATAGGCTCTACTTCACCTTCTTCCTCTTTAGCCGCCAATTCTTTTCCTTCAATTATCGCATCGGCAATTGTTTTACAGAAAAGGTTAACGCTTCTGATTGCATCATCGTTTCCAGGAATCGGATAATCGATTAAATCAGGGTCACAGTTTGTATCTACAGGCGCAACAATCGGAAGACCGAGTTTATTTGCTTCACCGACCGCGATTTTTTCTTTTACGGTATCAACTATAAACAACATATCAGGAATAGTTTTCATATGTCTGATACCGCCGATGAATTTTTCTAATTTTGCTTTTCTTCTGGCTAAAATTAATCTTTCTTTTTTTGTTAAAAGATTAATTTGTCCTGTTTCTTCCATTTTTTCAATGATTTCAAGTTTTCTGATTGATTTTTGAATTGTTTTGAAGTTAGTTAACATTCCTCCAAGCCATCTGTGGTTTACATACGGCATTCCGCATCTCTCAGCATGTTCTTTAATAGCTTCAACAGCTTGTTTTTTAGTACCTACGAAAAGGATTGTTTTTCCTTCTTCAGCAGCGTTTTTAACTACGTTGTAAGCATATTTGATATGTCTAAGTGTTTTTTGAAGGTCAATAATATAGATGTTTTTTCTTACACCGAAAATATATTTTTTCATTTTCGGGTTCCATCTTCTCTTTTGGTGACCGAAGTGTACACCACACTCTAATAAATCTTTCATTGTTACGTTACACGGCATATTTTCTCCTTGAATTATTTTGTTTTTTGGTTCGGGTTTAGCCTCCCTCTTCTTTAACGCCTTTTGGCGCAACCCTACCAAGGAATAAAGAGGTGAGAACTAGAAGCGGAATTTTACCAAAAATAATGTATAATTGCAAACATAATAGTTAACTTGTGTATTGGTTATTGGTGTACTGGTTGTTCTTACATTAATGTATATAGTTATCAACAAGCATTTTACATCACCAATACACTAATATACAAATAACAAATACACCAAATTAAGGAGTAAAAATGCCAATGTTAGACAGTTTCCTAGTAGACCACGTAAAAATGCCAAGTCCGGGATTAAGGGTTGCAAAACACGTAAAGACGCCTAGCGGGGATATTATAACCGTATATGACGTACGATTTGCAAAACCGAATCAGGAAATAATTGATGAAAAAGCAATGCACACGCTTGAACATCTTTTTGCAGGATATATGAGGGACAATTTACCAAATTACGAAATTATAGACATTTCACCTATGGGATGCCGCACGGGGTTTTATATGAGCGTTATAGGCGAGCCTAAAGACGAAGAAGTGATTGAAGCATGGAAAAAATCTATGCAAAACATACTTAAAACCGATACAATCCCGGAAGCAAACATATATCAGTGCGGAAGCTGCTATATGCATTCACTCGAAGGCGCCAAAAAAGTGGCCGAACATATTTTAAACAATGAAATTGTCATAATGGACAATAAAGCTTTGGCGCTTAATCCCCAAGACATTCCAAACGACTGCAACATAGACGTTTCAAAAGTAAAAATTTTAGGAAAATGAACTTAATTAAAAAAGAGTGGCTTTTTTTTATTTTTCTTTTCTTCTTTTTTATTCTTTTTTTTATACAAAAACCGACTCTCACGCAGATAAATTCATATATCGACTGGAAAACGATAAGGGCTTTAAGTGCACTTCTATTAATTGCCACAGCGTTTAAACTATCAAATTTTTTCGATGTTTTTGCCGCTAAAACGGTAACTCATTTCAAAACCGAAAGGTCTTTGGCGTTTGCTTTTATTCTGCTTAGCACTTTTTTGTCCATGTTTTTAACAAACGACATAACCCTTTTTGTAATTGTGCCTCTAACCCTCGCATTTTCAACCCAAATCAAAAACGACTTAACAAAACTTGTAATATTTGAAGCGATTGCCGTAAATGTAGGAAGCGAACTTACCCCCTTTGGTAATCCCCAAAACATTTTTCTTTTCAGACAGATGGATATAAGTGTCATTGATTTTATAGAAAAGATGGGTATTATTTTTATTCCAAAATTTATTCTTTTAATAATATTCATACTGATTTTTTTTCCGAAAAAAAAACTTCAAATCCAAACGAGTAAAACCGGAAAAAAAGACAGGTTTCTTTTTATGTCATCGGTTGTTTTATTTATTTTATTTATTTTTTCAATTGAATATTCAACGGTAAGATATGCCCTGCTTATTATTGTGAGCTATTATCTCTTTACAAATTATAAAAACGTTTTTTTAAGATTTGATTATTTTTTGATTTTGACATTTATAATAATGTTTGTAGATTTCGGAATGCTAAGCCGGCTTGACAGTGTTAAAAATTTTATGAATTCGATTCAAATGGATTTTTACAATGTCTTTAATATCAGTATTATCCTCTCTCAAATAATGTCAAACGTCCCTGCCGCAATATTTATGAGCAATTTTTCAAACGATTATCTTGCAATAGCATACGGAACCGATATAGCCGGAAACGGCCTACTGATAGGCTCTTTGGCAAACATAATAGCACTTAGGTTTCTTAAAAATCCTAAAGCGTATGTTGTTTTTCATAAATATTCGGTTCCGTTTTTTATTCTTTCATATTTAATAATTTTAGTTATTTTTTGCAAATTTATTTGACAAAATAATTTTTTTCCATTAAAATACGATAAAAATACTCTTAAAGGATTAAAATGGATAGAAGAAAAGCACTTAAACTCGGAGCTTTAGGATTAGCGGCTGCAGCAATCAGCCCTGCAATGGCAAATGAAAAAAACGAAGCATGCAACCCTTACGGGAAATACAGAGAAAAAATTTACAACAGAAACAAATACCACATCAGTAAAAACCCTACAAAAGGTGAGCTTAAACACACACCTGAAATAAAAGTAGGTCAAAAAGACGCAAAAGGTTATACGTTAGTTGAAATCACAATAGGACAAAAAGGAATCATTCATCCAAGCAGCGAAGATCACTGGATTGATTTTATTGAATTAAGAGCCGACGGAAAATTGGTTGATAGGGTTTTATTTGAACCCGGAAAAGCTATGGGTTATGCGGCATTCAAAGTAAAACTTGACGGCGTTAAAACGTTAACTGCGGTTGAAGGATGCAACAAACACGGAATTTGGGATTATACTATCACTTTTTAATTCCCTCTCTTTTGTTTTTTATATACACAATACAGTGTCTGGCACTATATGATAGATGGTAAAAGAAGTGAAAAGAGTAAAGTGAAAGGTGAATGATATAAAACCTTAACTAACTTTAAAACTAACCAACTCCAATAACCGTAATAATTTAATAACCTTAACAACTTAGCTAATTTTAATAACTTAAAAACTTAACTAACCCCGATAACCAATATACCAATATACTAATTGTCAAGCGCATTCCAGAAATACACCAATACACATACATTTAACTAACCTCAACAACTTCAATAACCCTAACAACTTAACTAACTTTAATAACTAATATACCACTAACTACTACCCCGTTATTTCCATAATACAATTGTGCTATAATTTCAATAAAAAAGGATACGTTATGTCTAAAAAAAGAGTTGCAATAAACGGTCTTGGAAGAATCGGGAAAATGGTTTTATGGCATTATGTAACCACAAAACCTGAAAATATTGAAATAGTAGCGGCAAACGGAGGAAGCGGAACACCCGAAGATTTAGCTTATATGCTTAAATACGACTCAGTCCACGGTAGATTTCCGGCAAATGTTGAATATACCGATAATTCTTTAATAATTGACGGAAAGGAAATAGCTATTGTAAGTGAAAGGGACCCGGAAAAACTTCCATGGAAAGAAATGGGAATCGACATTGTTTTAGAGGCAACAGGTAAATTTACAAAAAGAGACGACGCCGCAAAACACATTACTGCCGGAGCAAAAAAAGTAATTATCACAGCACCCGGAAAACAGGTTGACAAAACAATAGTGCTGGGAGTAAACCACGACGAATACGACCCTCAAAACCATCACGTAATTTCAAACGCATCTTGTACTACAAATTCACTCGCACCGGTTATGAAAATCCTTGAAGACGAATACGGGGTTGAAAGCGCTCTTGTAACCACAGTTCACGCTTATACATCAAGTCAGGTTACAATAGACAGAAAAAAACCGGGAAAACACAGACGAGGACGCGCAGCTGCGGTTAACATCATTCCTACAACCACCGGGGCCGCAAAAGCTACAATAGAAGTCATTCCCGCACTAGATGGAAAAATGCACGCAATGGCTCTAAGGGTTCCTGTTGCGGACGTAGCGGTTACAGATATTTCGGTAACCCTTAAAAAAGAAACTGATGCGGAAGAGTTAAATAAAACATTTGAAAAATACGCAAACGGAAAAATGAAAGGTATTTTAGGAATCACTTATGAAGAAGTGGTATCAAGCGATATGATAAACAATCCGAATTCAAGCACTATAGACGCACTGTCAACTACGGTGGTTGACGGAAACAACGCTAAAATATTGACATGGTACGACAATGAATTCGGTTATGCCGGAAGAGTATTGGAACTTGCGCAACTTGTAGCTGAAAAACTGTAAGGGAAGTTGTAAAATTTAGTTACTAAAAGTTTTTAAGGTTGTTAAAGGTTTTTAAGGTTTTTTATCAATAATACCTAACCTTAATAACCTTAACTAACCTCAATAACCCTAATAACCCCAAAAACTTTAACAACCAATATACCAATAACAAATAACTAATACACCGATGAAACCTTAACAACTTATAACCCCAACAACTTCAATAACCTTAACAACCCTAATTAACTTCCACTAACTTTTTTACTTTTCCCCGCTTTTTAAAATTTTATTTATATATCCTGTACTGACCCCTAAATATCTGGCAATTTCGGTGTATTTGTACCCGGCTTCCTTAGCAGCTAAAATTGCGTCTTTTTTTTCTTCAAACTCTTCAAAAAAGTCGCTTATTTTTTTTCGTATTACCTTAAGCTCACCGTCAACTTTAACTATTTTAGGCTCGTTGTATATTTCTTCAAGCTCGAATTTTTCAAGAGGTTTGTTAAGCCATTCGATATATTCTTCAAGCGGTTTTTGGAAAATCATACTTCCTTCGATTATTTCATTGAATTTATTTTTTTTAAGTCTGAGGGCAAGTGACTGATATTCATAATCTTTAATATCATCCACGAGTCCTAAAGCGAGTGCGTTTCTTTCGATGTATTTGATAACTTTCCAGCTGTGATTGTTATCAAACATCATATAACTCTCAAACCTTCCCTTCCACAAATGCCCTACTCTTCCGCTTTTAAAATTATACCAGGCGGCATACGCGGAATTTAAAAACCTCATAGCTTCACTAAGATTCGGAAGTGTGGTTTCAAGCAGAATGTGATAATGATTAGGTAAGATAGTAAATGCGTGGAAAACAACCTTATAATCATATTTGGTTTTTAGCATCAACTCCATAAATTTGAAGAAATCCTCCTTTTCGTTAAATATTTCGGCACCGTTTACACCCCTGTTGACTATATGATAAAATCCGGGGTCGTTTACTCTGGGTTTTCTTGCCATTATCTCTCCTTTATCCATTTTACATTGTCCATTTACATAGTGCCAGACACTTGATTATGCAATTATAACATATTGTTTTTCTATGATACAATAGCAAATTCAAACAACCGAAAAAAACGTATGGGGACAATATGAAAATAGCTGTTTTAGACGACAGTAAAACGTTTTTGCATTATATGCAGAACATGTTTAAAAAAATAAACATGCAGGAAATTTATTTATTCGAAAACGAAAAAGAATTTTACAGTTTCGTAAAAAATCATAAAAACATTGACGCAGTATTTATTGATTATCATTTAAAAAACATAACGGGTATAGAAGTTTTAGAAAACACAAAAAATTATCTTCAAGGAAGTTATAAAATAATGATAACTTCCGATTCATCACCGGATGTAAAAGAAAAAGCATTAAAAACGGGGTTTGATGCATTTTTATCCAAAGATCTTTCTTTAGCCGATTTAAAAGCATTGGTTAATTTAATTAAAACCTTAAGAAAATTTATAAAAAAAGAGATAGAAGAAAAAGAATCTTTCAAACAACTTTTAAAATACAAAGAATATCAGGAAAAAATCATACACCAAAAACAAAATAAAATTTTGAAAAACGAACTTGAAATGTTTTTTGACGAACACCATCTTTTTGAAACGTATTTCAAACCGAAAGATTTGTTAACGGGCGACACTATTTATACTAAAAAAATATCAGATAAAAATTATTTTATTGCAGTTATAGATGCAATGGGCAAAGGGCTCGGCGCATCACTTACATCTTTCAACGCCCTTGCTTTTTTAAAGCATTCCATTAATAAAGCAATAGAATATGAGGACTTTAATTTTAAAAAACTGATTTTTGATTTTATAAATTATGTAAAAACAATACTTCTTGAAAACGAAATATTATGCGTAACGCTTGTCTGGATGGAAAACAACAAATTTCATTATGCTAATTTCGGTAATCCGCCTATAATTACTTCGACACAAATAATAAAAGCAAATAATTACCCCATAAGAACAAACACGGTTGATATTTCAATAAACTCAGCAAATATTGAAGATAAAATATTAATTTCCAGTGACGGAATATTTGAATCGCCCTATAAAAACACTATTTATTTTAAAAGATTAAAAGAAATTTTTCCACATATAACTTTTTTAAAGGAAATAATAGAAGATTTTAATAAAAATTCTAACCAAACGGATGATGTTTGTATTGCATACATTACAAAGGAAGAAAAAAATTTTGAAATATTATTTGAAGACACCCTTAATCTTAGAAAAAAAGAAATAGACATTTTTTTACAAAAATTATATTTCAAAAACATTCCTCAAATAGAACAAATTCATTTAATTTTGCATGAAATACTTACAAATACATATGAACATTCAATATTAATGATTAAAAATAAGGAAAAACTTAAAGATAAAAAAATTTTTTCACAAAACAATATAAAAAATAATAAATTTTACGCTAAAATTAAAATAAGCAAAAACAAAAATTGGCTTAAAATCGAATATCAAGACAATACAAACGGATTTGACGTTCAAAAAATTAAAGATGCTTTTTATAAAAATTATCACGGTAGGGGAATTAAAATAATTAAACATCTTTCTTACGGTCTGTTTTTTAATGAAAAAGGGACTGCAATAAAAATTTTTTTAAAGGTTTAACAATGAATATCGAAATTGAAGGAAATGTAATTAATGTAAACTCACCTGTTGTAACTTTATCGGATGTTGATCGATTAGTTCAAATATTAAGAAGCAAAGAAAATGAACCTCAAATAATTTTAAATATCAAATCTTTCTCCCTTCCGTCAAGTATTATCGGTGAATTATTAAGATTATACGACAAAGGTGTATCAATAGTAATTAACGTATATGACAATACGCTTTATGAACTGCTTGAAGCACTTCAACTTACAAATAAATTTAAAATAAGGATGAATTAATGCATTCGATAATAAAAGATTTTAACTTAAAATTACTGGCTATAAATCTGATTACAAGCTTGATTTTACTTTTATACACTTATTTTAACGCACCAAATGAATTTATCTCAACCGCAATGGAACATTTGATTATCGCAGTGGTCATACAGATAGCCGCTTATTATTTGCTTAAATATTATGTAATTGTCCCCATTCAGGAATATATCGCAATTTCCAAAGAACTAAGCGAAGGGGATGGTGACCTGACCAAACAGATACACATAAAACAGCAAAACGAAATTAAAATAGCCGCCGATTATATGAATAAATTTATTAATAATGTAAAAGAAGTGATTATTGATATCAAAAACACCAGCTCCATTGTTTCAAATAACACTAAAGAACTTGAACATATTATAAAAAACCTTAAAGAAACGATACATCAAACAGATACGGAAGCAAGTGAAATTTCCAAAATTTCCGACACATTATCTAAACATCTTGATAAAACCGAAGCATCCGTGGCTTCGACAACCGACACATTAATAAAAACGGCGGACTTTTTGCAAAATTTCAATACAGCACTTGTTCAGACGACAGACGAAATCATGAAAATAAATTCAAAAGAACATGAATTAACAAATCTTTTAAACAACCTCAATTCACAAACGGAAGAAATAAAAAATGTTTTAAACATGATTTCAGGAATAACCGAACAAACAGAACTTTTAGCCCTAAATGCAGCCATTGAAGCGGCAAGGGCTGGCGAGCACGGAAGAGGCTTTGCGGTAGTTGCGGATGAAATCAGAAAACTGGCAGAAGAGAGTACTTCATCTTTAACAAATATAGAATCAATTATAAAAACAATTACGGACACAATTTCAACCACTTCAAAAGAAATAAATAAAAATTCCGAAAAAATGAATCAGCTTGCATCCAACACCAATGAAATAACCAACCAGTTAGAACAAATTCTCACAATGAACAAAAATAATATCACCTATGCAAAAGATGCCACCAAAAACGTAACCATAATGGCGTTTGAAGCAAAACAGCTTATGACTCACACGGAAAAATTAACCGAAATATCCACTCAAAACGTATCAATTGCAAATTCAATATCTAAAATCTCCCAAATACTTAAAACCGCATTCGAAAAACTTCAAAAAGAAGTATCAAGATTCAAAATATAATTTATTCATCCAATTTTATACCAAGTTTTTCCTTCCCTCATTTTTTCTTTTTATACTTCCCTTCTTTCACCTTCTTTCACTCCAAAAATAAATGAGACATTTATTTTTGTAATTGGTATTAATATAATTTCTCTACCCTGATTATCCTGTTACCGTCAACAACTACACGCACCCTATCCCCCGGCTGAATATTTACGCCTTTTACAACGGCTACGACATTTCTTCCGTCATCTAATCTGATATAAAGCTCCTCCCCGTTTGCCTTATCCGCCTGATAACCGGCATAAGCCCCTGTAAGTCCGCCAAGAAGTGTCGTCAAATCGTTGCCTTTGCCGTTTCCGAAAACACTTCCCAACACCGTGCCGATTACCGCACCCGTAACAACCCCGCTTCCGTTATCTTTAATAATCACTTTCTTAACACTCTCAACCATACCCGTTTTATAACTGTACATCACGTTTACATCACTCAATGCCACTTCGTTGGAATTATACATCTGCGTACATCCGCTGAATATTAAAGCACATACCGACAAAGAAAAAAGCATCCTTTTCATTTAAAACCTTTTTTGTTGTTATTATAACACAGGTGGGAAATGGTTATTAAAGTCGTTAAAGTTTTTAAGGTTGTTAGGGTTTTTGAAATTATTAAACAAACTTTACTCGCCTAACCACTTCACTAACCTTAAATAACCTCAATTAACATAAATAACAACCTTCTTTTCACTTATTTTTAACCAACTTGATGTAATATAAAACAAAAAAAGGCTATGGATGCAAATTCTTCAAAACATCAAAAAAGAGATATCAAAAGTCATTATAGGGCATGAGCATTTGATAGATTCGATGCTGATTTCATTAATAACCGGCGGTCATCTGCTTGTTGAAGGGGTACCCGGAATTGCAAAAACAAAAAGCGTATTAACGTTAGCTAAAACTATAGGGCTTGATTTTAAAAGGGTTCAGTTTACCCCCGACCTTCTGCCAAGCGACATAACAGGAATAGAAATTTATAATCCCAAAACAAACGAATTTGAAATAAAAAAAGGTCCCGTTTTTACAAACCTTCTTTTAGCCGACGAAATAAACAGAGCCCCGGCAAAAGTCCAAAGCGCCCTTTTGGAAGTTATGCAGGAGATGCAGGTTACTATCGCCAACGAAACGTTTAAACTAAATCCCCCTTTTTTGGTTATAGCCACCCAAAACCCGATTGAACAGGAAGGTACTTACCCCCTCCCCGAAGCCCAGCTTGACAGGTTCATTATGAAAATAAACGTATCATACAACACCTTAGAAGAGGAAATTTTAATAGTAAAAGCCCAAAACTCAAAAGAACCCGATCAGGTTGCGACAACAGAAGATATTTTAAACCTTCAAAAAAAACTTGAAAACATCCATATAGACGAAGAACTGCTAAAATACATAGCCAAAATAGTCCATGCGACAAGGGAGCCTGAAAAATACGGTGTCCAAACTGCCGAATACATAGAATACGGCGCAAGTCCGAGAGCCACGATAGCTATGTACAACTGCTCAAAAGCATATGCCATGATCCAAAACAAAGATTATGTCACGCCGCTTGATATTATCAAAGTTGCAAAAGACGTCTTAAGACACAGAATCATTTTAAATTACAAAGCCGAAATCGATGAAATATCAATAGAAAAAGTAATAAACGACACAATCAAGGCCATAGACATACCATGAAAACGAATGCAATAATTATCAAAACAAAAAAGAAAATTTACGGCTCACTTCTTGGCAGAAACCTTTCGAAATTCAAAGGAAGCGGGTTAGATTTCAGGGAATTCAGGGAGTATGTTTACGGCGAGGATTCCAAAAAAATAGACTGGAAGGTTTCGGCTAAAATCAACAAACCGCTTGTAAAAGAATATGATGAGGAAAGGGAACTCAGAATCATCCTTGCCGTACTTAAAAGCGGCTCGCTTTTTTTCGGAAGCAAAAGATTAAAAACAGAGCTTATTGCCGAAATTATAGCGACACTAGGAATTGCGGCACTGGAAGAAGATAATAAAATAGAATGCGTCTTTTTAGGCAAAGACAAAAAAATATTCAAACCCACAAAAAACAAAAAAAGCGTTTATTCATTTGTGGATTACACGCTAAAGACAAACTACCTCCAAGAAGATTACACCCAGGAAGATATCAATTTTCTAAACAGTTTTAAAAAATCCCTGCTTTTTGTCATAGGGGATTTTTTAAAGCCGGTTAATATCAGCGCTTTAAAACATGAAACATATATAATCAACGTCCGGGACAGATTCGAAGAAAATCCGAAATTTAAGGGATATACCGAAATAGTTGATCCAATCACCCTGAATACCCTGAACGTCAATTTTACCGCTTCTGCGGTTAAAAACTTAAAAAATCACATAGAAAAAATTGATACCGACCTTTTAACACAGTGTAAAAAACACAAAATCCCTTATACCAAAATATACACCGATGAAGAGCCGGTTTATAAACTAATTAAGCTTGTGAGGTAAAAATGGATTTGCTAAAACAGCTAAAAGACATTAAACCGAATGAAACGATTATAGATTATCAGTTTTATGTTTTTATCGGTTTTGTTGTTTTATTAATTATCTTGCTTGTTTTTTTGATTTTTAAATTTTTAAAGAAAAAAAAGCCTAATCCCTATCTTGAAAAACTAAAAAAGATTGATTTTAACAATTCAAAAAAAACGGCTTATGAATTCACCGAATATGCAAAATATTTTATTAACGAAGAAAATAAGGCATTCTACGAACAGATTGTAAAAGAACTTGAAAAATACAAATACAAACCCGTTGTCGATGATTTGGACGATGAAATAATCAAAAAAATAAAAAAATACATAGAGGATATAAAATGAGTTTCGAATATCCCTACTTTCTTTTAATACCCGCTCTTTATCTGATACTTAAATATTTTTTCAGCAG
>Ga0256842_1001742_pt1 | contig 16881 bp, 15 predicted proteins | sample 4559240metaG_FD_185973 | JGI IMG/M metagenome (GOLD analysis project Ga0256842, IMG submission 185973) | Hydrothermal vent microbial communities from Guaymas Basin, Mexico - 4559-240 | ecosystem: Environmental > Aquatic > Marine > Hydrothermal vents | place: Mexico: Guaymas Basin | collected...
CATAGATGATATAAGAGAAGCATCACAAGTATAAAGCCACTGTATCATATCACAAATCAGATATCCTTTGTGAGCCCCAATCTCTATTAAATATCCATCTCTTGGTATCTTATTATCTTTTATCATATTAAAAAGATGATTAGCAATAGATGCCCCAAAAAAGCTACTTGTACTTACTGCTGTATAAAAATCTCCACCCTTTCCAATATCTTTGAAATTTTTATAATATCCATCTTCACCATATAACCACTCATTCATATAACTACTAAACTTCATCTAATTCCTTTAATATATGTCCAACATCTTTAATAAAATATATTGTAGCAAAATCTTCAAAAAACTCATAAGCCTTTTGAGAGTTTATAATCCTATCTTCACTACCTAGAAATATCTCTATCTCTACACCTCTTTTTTGAAGTGCTTTTAGTTGAGTTTTATCCCATTTATATGTTAATAACTCTTCTAAACTCTCTATATTATCTTCTTTATAATATCTACTCATATCTTTATTTGATGGATATGATATATTTTCTAAAAAACTTTTGACATAACTATTGTGATTAAAAAACTTTAATTGTCTTCTTGTATAACTATTTGGTTTATCTTGAAAAAATGATGGAGATAATAGAATTAATCTATCAACTCTTTGCTTTGAGTTATATACATATTCAAATGCCTTTATTGCCCCATAACTAAACCCTGCTACGCACATATCACTATCAATTAGATACTCTTTGAATATCTCTTGTTCGTTGTTTAATAAAAATCCATTAAAATATTTCATTTGTTATCTTTTTTTATTTTAATTATATACCTATTTTCTATGAGCTATTTTTGATATTAATATAAAATCATCTTCTTGATAAAACAGAACTCTATAATCTCCGAGTCTTAATCTATAAGCACCATCAAAAGGAGTTTTTAACTTCTTAATTTTAGTTGATATTGGATTTTGAAAATAATCTTCAATACCATCTAATATATTAGAAGCTATATCTCTATTTAATTTTTTAAGTTCTTTAAGTGCTTTTGGGTCATATTGTATATTATAGTCCAAGACTATCTCTTATATCACTATGAGATATTGTTTTTAAAGTACCCATTTTATACTCTTGCAAACTTTTAGTAACAGCATTTACATCAAAATAATCTTGTAATGCCTCTCTAATAACTTGCGTCTTTTTCTTACCAGTTTCAAATGCTAAGCTACTTAATTCATTTATTAAACTCTCTTCTAATGTTATAGTCATTTTTTTGGTCATAAATCACCCTTTACTTTATTTACCATATTATACCATACTTTTAAAATATCTCACGCATTATCTCTTTTACTTTTTCTTGTGTAATATTCTCATACTGTAATAGATACAGTTTTACTCTATCTAATGGGGTATCTAATTTTTCAATTAGAGTAGTTATCTCCTCTAATATCTCTTGAAAAATCTGATTTTTTTCTATATCATTTGGATAAAATTCACTTCCCATTGAGTATTTATCTATTATATCTGCGATTAATAGTTTAGCTATTTTTATATCATCTTTGGCATTTGTAAATTTATCTTTGTATATCTTTTGGACTGCTATACTTCCTGCTATATATATTTTGGCTCTATCTAATATCTGGTTTTTAGATAGTATCTCTATATCTTGTGATAAAAGTTTTGTTGTTACAATTCCAATTTTATCAAACTCTACATCATACCAAGTAGATACTATGGCTTTAGCCGATTGGTATAGTGCTTGTAATTCTCTCTCTTCATAAGTAAGAGATAATACCTTTCTTTTGCCATTTATTACCTTTTCTCGTACTGCTTCAAGGTCATCATCTTCTATAATCTCTCTTCCATACCTAATAGCATAAAGTCCTGCTTCATTTATAAGTGTTGAGAGTGAGGCAGGGGTAAATCCAACTGTAATTCTAGCTAATCCCTCTATATCTAGTGAGTTATTTTTATCTTCTAAATAGTGATTTAGAACTTCTATTCTCTCGCTCATATCAGGCAGTGATATATGTATTCTTCTATCAAATCTACCTGCACGAAGCAAGGCATCATCTATAGAACTAATATTATTAGTAGCTCCAATTACAATTACACCTGAACTATCTTCAAATCCATCCATCTCTGTAAGGAGCTGATTTAGAGTCGCTTCTCTCTCATCATTTCTAAACTCTCCTCGTTTTTTACCTACACTATCAATCTCATCAATAAATATTATACTTGGGGCATTCTGTTTGGCTTTTGCAAATATCTCTTTGACTCTTAATGCACCCATTCCTACATAAATTTGAACAAAAGATGCTCCACTTTGATAATAAAATGGTACATTTGCCTCTCCTGCTACTGCTTTGGCAATATATGTTTTACCTACCCCAGGTGAGCCAACTAATAACACACCTTTTGGAAGTTTGACATTTAATACTTTATACTTTTGAGGTACTTTAAGAAAATCTATAATCTCTTCAAACTCCTCCTTTACATCTTTTATCCCTGCTACATCTTCAAATGTTATATTAGAGGTTATTGGAGTAATATGTTCTTGTGAAATCTCCTCTTCTTTGCTCTTTTGATACTCTTTTGGTTCTACTTTTTTATTTTTAAAATTGATATATAGATAAAAAAACAGTACCCCAAATAGAGATAAAATCAAAAGTGTATAGTATATTATTACTCTATCATATCTCTTTTTGACTTTATAGTGTTTATATATAAAAGAGTTATTAACAGCCCCTTTTATAATCTTATATTCTCTATCTTTAGTGCTTTTAAAGTAGAAATAATCATCATCACTCAATACAGTTGTAATTGCTTTAGAGTTTGCCAAAGTGTTGAGTTCTTTAATATTAATAATCTTAGCTCTATCTCTAAGTGCAGAGTATAAAAGTAAAACTATTAATAGTAGTGATAGAGATACTATTAGCTTGATATTGCTACTAAATTTTATAAATATTTGTTTCATTTGTTTTATTAAGAATCCTCTATTTTTAATTTAATTATAGCATAAATTTATTTTATATTTGGTTTGTTTTTTAGTAGGGTGGGTTTCCTAACCCACCTTTGATTTAAATTTTGAAATTTTCTTGATTGTTTAAATATTTCATAGAAGTTGCGTAAAATAATTCGAATTTACTATTTTATTCTTTTTAATTAAGCTAATATTAATAAGGGGGGGTAAAATATATTGTAACTAATCACCCCTAAATACTAAAAAATACTTTTCCCAGAAATAACCCCAACCAACGACTCAAATTCATTGAATCCTCTCTTTCTAAAAGTATCCACAATAGAACGCAAGTTAGTATAATCCTTAGCACCTTGAAATGATTTGAACTCTCTTGATACTTTAAGTTTCACTTTTATGAATAGCCTCTTGATTTAAAAGATATTCTAAGATTTTTTCATATTCTCTTTGCTGTGATATTTACGCTATAACTAATATATGGTGCTACAAGATGAGGAAAATTATTATCGTGGTTATCAAAGCCACAGAGGGGACATATCTTTGAGAAGCTCTGATACTCTATTATTTTGGTATTTATGTGTGAGAGTTCCAAATTTAAAACTTCTCTTCTCTCTTTTAGCTCTTTTTTACATCTTCTAATAATGTACCACCCTTCTTACAGTTTTCTATATTAAACTCAACCTCTTTAATCTCATCTGGTTTTTCAGTTTGAGTTAGATTTTTGCCAACTCTTCCTTTTTATCCACCTACTTTTTTATTACTTCTCTTTCTTAGACTTTGATTCTTTTTAGGTTTTGTTATATCTGTTGCTAGGGCAATACTTGAGTTAGTTGAATTCTTCTTTGGTTTCTCTTTGACTAGTCGCTTTTGTAAATCTTTGATATATTTTAGCAACTCTTCATGACTTAACTTATCTAATTCTGATGGTTTCTTTATTACAAACTCTCGCTTGATTTTTATATTTTTCATTTATGTGGTATTATATTGAAATTAGATTAAATTATGTTTTAGGGGTGATTAGTTACAAATAAATTATCATATCCTACCTTAAAAAGTTCGCAAACCATTTTTGGGGTTTTTAAGGTATGATAGTAATCATACCCTACTTAGAAGTTCAATCTTTGTGATTTATCAAATCCATAAATATCATCACTTACTATAAGTTTATTACACTCATCAATAAATGTAGTTAGATATGTTGTATGTACAGGTATTTTATGGATTAGGTTTAGATTATATGTTTTTCTTGAACGATATTTTGCTGTTACAAAATCAACTGATTTATCACTATATTTAGTTGCTATATGATTTAACATAGTAATTGGTTTTTCTAATCTTATACACCCAGAGCTATTTACTCTCATTCTTTTTGTACGAGATTTAAATCTATATTTACCTGTTGTATCGTGCATATATACAGAGTATCTATTTGGGAATATAAACTTGACTCTTCCTAGAGCATTAGAACTAGATGGTTTTTGTATAAATTTATATGGGACATACCCTTTGCCTCTAATATAAGGTTTCCAATTTACACTTCTACGATTAACTTTTGCAGAGTCTAGGCTATGTGATTTGCGAATTACAATACCTTTTCTTGCTAAATATCCACCATCTCTAAGCATATGAGGAATAATAGATTTTCTAGCGATACTATCTGGAATATTCCAAGTAGGATTGATTACAATATATTTCATTAATGAACTAAATATTGGTGTTTGTTTCACATATTTACCAATAACTACACCAAACATTAGTGAAGTTTTGCCATCTTCTATAAATCTCACATTAAAATCAGGTACATTTACAATTAGATAATTTTTACCTAAATTATGAGTCATCATTTTGGTTCGTTCAATATTAACTCTTATTTTTCTAAGAAGTTTTTTATCTGTTTTCCCACTATTTTTTAGTGTTTTATATTTATCAGATAAAATTTGGAATTGAGGATATGTAGGGATATAAGGCTTTAAAATCTCTTCTATGGATTTACCATCTTTAAGTTGAGTCAATATAATAGTGGCATCTACTTTTTGATAATCAACTTTATAATATGTATCTATATTTCTAGCTTTTTTGGCATTTTGAGAAGCATTAAATGATTTCATATTAATACACCCATTTGCCAAGTTATTAGTATAAGCTACCAATAATTTACTCATAAGCTTACTATTATTACTACTTAAAACCTGTTTATAAAGAGATTGTTTATTACAAATAGATAAATATTTATCTTCTGCTAATATACTTTTAAACTCACTCTTTTGAGAACCTCTCCAACCATCTCCATCTACAATTAAACCAGTACAGCTGCTAAATGCTAATAAAACTAAAACTACTAATAATCTATATGCCATAAATATATCCTTTTTTTAACTAAAATTATAGCATATATTTAAGAGTAAGTTGTTAAAGCCATTTTTATTTATGGCTTTTAATGATTGCTTATCATACCTTTCAAAGACTCTACATACTTATCATAATCAAAATTTTCAACTCTTGCTACACCATCTTCAACAGCACTTTTAGCCACGGCAGACGCTACCCATACCAATACATTTTTTTCAAATGGGGCAGGTATAATATAATCTTTTCCAAATTTCATATTTGGGTTATTATATGCTTTTTTTACACTCTCTGAGATTGGTTCTTTAGCAAGTTGGGCTAATGCTTTTGCTGCGGCCATTTTCATATTTTCTGTTACTTTTTTAGCCCTTACATCTAAAGCACCTCTAAATATAAATGGAAAACCTAAAACATTATTCACTTGATTTGGATAATCGCTTCTCCCTGTACCCATAATTACATCATCTCTAACTTCTAATACCTCATTTGGTAGGATTTCTGGAGTTGGGTTAGCGAGTGCAAATATAATTGGGTCTTTTGCCATCTTAGCTACCATTGATTGTTTTAAAGCACCTCCACTACTAAGTCCTAAAAACATATCAGCACCATTAATCGCATCATCAAGAGTTTTCTCATCTGTATCTATGGCAAACTCTTGTTTGTATCTGTTTAAGTCATCTCTATTAGTTGATATTACACCTTTTCTATCACACATTACAATATGTTTAACACCAAGTTTTTTGTACATTTTAGCACATGATATTCCAGCAGCACCTGCTCCATTTACTACAATTTTAATATCTTCTATATTTTTACCTGTAATTTCAATAGCATTTATAAGTCCTGCTGTTGTGATAATTGCTGTGCCGTGTTGGTCATCGTGAAATACTGGAATATCAAGCATCTCTTGAAGTCTTGTCTCTATCTCAAAACACTTTGGGGCTTTTATATCTTCAAGGTTAATCCCTCCAAAAGTAGGAGATATTGCTCTACAAATTTCTATAATTTTATCTGTATCATTTTCATCTAATTCTATATCAAAAGCATCTACATTTGCAAATTTTTTAAATAAAACTGATTTTCCCTCCATCACAGGTTTACCTGCTAATGCACCAATATCACCAAGTCCTAATACAGCAGTTCCATCTGTAATAACTGCTACAAGGTTACCCTTATTTGTATAACTATATGCCAACTCTTTATCTTTTTCTATCTCAAGACAAGGAATAGCCACACCTGGGGTATATGCTTTTGATAAGTCTTCTTGTGTATCACAAGGTTTTGTAGTTGTAATTCCTATTTTCCCACCATTATGATAATTTAATACCTCTTCTCTGTTTGTCATTTTTATTCCTAATTATTATTTTTTGATATTTTATCTAATTTTTATTGCTAATATAATAAATTTTAAGATTATCTTTGATATAATTGCAACCTACAAAAGGGCCAGCATGATGGAATTGGTAGACTTAGGGGATTCAAAATCCCCCGCTTTCGGGCGTCCCGGTTCGAATCCGGGTGCTGGTACCACTAAAATATAATCTTATTTACCATTAATATCAGAGATATTGAGTATAATCCTATAATTAAATTTTTATGTTTTTGATTTGATACATGCTCTTTGAGCCAAATTCCTATAAATACACCTATTAAAGATGATACTCCTACAATTAATCCACTATTTATATCTATAGAGTTAAATTGACTAATAAGTCCTGAAACAGAAGAGAAGACCACAAAGAATAGCCCTGCACTAACTGCTTTTTTGATAGGGTAGTGTAGTACTCCTGCTAGAATTGGTGTGAGTAAAATAGAACCCCCTACACCTAAACTAATTGCAAATGCACCAATTATAAATCCTACTAGAACAAGTATATATGTTGGTAATGATTTGCTTTTGCTGTCATCTTCTATTTTTGGAGATAGAATTAATCGATAAAGAGCAAATATAACAAGTGCTATAAATAGATACTCTAAAATAGAATCAGGGATTTTTTGTGTGATAAATCCACCTAAAAATCCACCAATAAATCCACCAATTCCTACAAAAAGCCCATCACCTAAGATTAATGAACCTTTACGAAAATTTAGGTATGAACCATATATAGAACTAAATACCATCTGCATAATTGATATACCAATAGCACTCTTAATATCAAAACCTATCATAATAAGTAGAGGTACTAAAATCATACCTCCCCCTATCCCAAAAAATCCTGACATTGCACCAATACTGATACCAATTAATATAAGTTCTATCATTATGTTAGTTAAAACTCACTAGATGGCATAATACTGCTTATATTAAAGGTACAATCTTCTTTTCCTGCATATATATAAAACTCTATATATCCTCTTCCGTTATTGTTATTAACACACTCTCTACTATCTTTATATCTTTTAAAGTTTGAATCTCTAAAAGATACATTCATATCATCACTAGGATATGTATTAGTTGTAAAAGTTTTATTTGTATCATAATTAAAATATATTAAATCAAAATCTCTATTACTAGAATCTATAACTTTATATCCACAAGATGAACCATCTGATAAGCTCCATTCAAAGTGAGAGTTTCTATATCTCTCAGGTGCATCACTATGCCATATATCAAATCTTGCATACCCACTAGTAAACTTTTTAAGTTTATATCCACCTGTTGGAGTGGAGTATAGTGAATATGAACCTTTCTCTCCAAATCCTCTTAGAGTATGTCTTTGAACATCACCTATTCTAGTAGTTGATTTTGTATCTGCTTGATAACCACTTAGATTTACCCATAACATTATATCTTTGCCTGTTAAATCATAATCATACTTTAGAGATACTTTTGCAGTACCTTCGCTATCAAGTTTTGAACCATTAGAATCTACACTAGCAAAACCAATATACTCTTTTCCATCATCATCACATGGGTCTTGTCGTTTGTTATTTCCTGTTGCAAAAAATAGTTTGTCTCTTTGAGTTCCAAAGTAGTTATCTTTTAGTTGCATTGTATAGCTATCTACCATATCAAAATCCCATTTACCAAGGGCTTCATACTTATAACCCTCTCCAAATATAACTAACTTATCATTATATGGGTCTATATATTGAAATCTTTCACTCCCATCAGGTGTCAAAGTAAAAGTTGCTTTATTCGTCCCATCTGTTGGAGTAATTGTTCCTTGTTCATTTGTATCATATTTTCCAAAATATAATCTTTTATTTGTACTAATTGTGGGATTATTAATAGCATTTGAACCATCTACTGTATATCCTATAATAGCACCTGTTGCAATAGTAGGAGATGTATTTACTCTATTCCCATACATATCAGTGGCTGTTATTGCAAAATGCTCTACATATTTAGCTCTATCTTTATCATGTTCTACTCCTGAAAATGATATACTCATAGCAGTTGGAGGACCAGAAAATACTGTAATATTAACAGTTTTTGATATATTCTTTTCTATTGCATTTGCATCTATAAAGTTCATATTAATCTCTATTGGAATAAGACCTGAAACAGTATTGCTTTTAACATTAAATGTAATTGGGTTTTGTCCTTTTGATATTATCCCTGTTACTTTTGCACCCTCTAATATAATATGTCCTACAAAAGTATTTTGAGATATAATTGTAGTTGATTTTATATTAGCTTTATCTACATTATCACCTTTATCATCTTTGAGTACAATTGAGAATGTTTTTTCTCTATCAGGTATTCCCATTGTAAATATACCATCTTCAGATGAAACTTCTAATGTATAATTTGTAGGTACATAATCAGTTTGAGGTTTATATAATATACTCATACTCTTTTTTGATGATGGGTCTGCTTCATGATAAAATTGGAATGTACTACCATTATCACCACTATCAATAAGTGATTTAAGATTTTGAGGTCCTGTATATCTAAATTGTGCCACACCATTTACAATTGGCATACTATAGCTTTCAAAACTTCCAACATCTGCACCATCTACTATTTTAGCAGGTAGTGTTACTTTTACATTTCCCTCTGAATATGGTGCATTTGTATTTCCCTCAAAAACTTTTACATTAATAATAGATTGTTGAGAGTTACTAATAAGTTCAATAGTTTTACTATCATTTGGAATGACAACAAAAGGTAGAACAGATACTACCGTAGCCTCTGTTTTATTAAAATGTAGTGTAAATCTTTGTACTAAATCCTCTCTTGTCGTATTTTCATCAACAGGTCTATTATCTTGAAGTATAGCTTCTATTGTAATATATCTACCATTTACAGGTGTAATATCATCAGGTGCTTTATATTGAAATATTGCATAACCTTGACCATCAGTAGATGAACTCATAGATTCAAATGAACCATAAATATCTTTTGGGTTTGTAAATGCTCTTAAATTTACAGTTTGACCTGATACTGGAAAAGTATTTTGTATCACTTGAACTTTGAGTTCATAAGTTGTATTAGATTCAATTATCTCAATAGGAGTAGTAGGATTAATAAATGAAAAATCTGCACTATCTATTACAGCTGTATTATTTACTGGTGCTACACTTCCTGTTGTTGTCTCTGTTGGATTTAAGCCACTAGTGTCAGGATTATCTGTTGTGGTTGCTGTAGTAGTAGTGCTAGTTGGACTAATTGGGTCTTCTTTGTCATTACTACCACAACTTGTGATTATTGTAAGTGCTAATGCTAATAGCACTATTTTAATATATTCTCTCATAAAAATCTCCTTTAGAATATCTTAGTAAAGATAGTTTACACCGATATTTAAACTACCGACATTATCTACCTCTTCAAGGTCTGCAATAGAGTATTTATAAGCTAAATCAACATCTATCTTCTCTCCCACTCCAAGTGTAAATCCTGCTTGTCCTCCATAAAAGAAACCATCCTCTTCTATCTGTGTAGATTCATAATTCATATATCCACCATGGACTCCAAGATATGGTCTAAATGATGTAGTTTTAAATTGTGAAGTAAGAAGATAATAATCAAATCCTATCTGCCCTTTTTCATAATTTTGGTCGCTATCTTTATTATCATATTGACTCAAAGATAATATTGTTCTCCACTCTTTATTTTGAGCACCTATTCTAATTCCATACTCTCCATCTGTACCCTCTACATTATTTTCACCAAACAGTCCACCTGTATTTGCTTTAATAGTAGAAGCACCAAATTCTAACCCAACAAATCTCTCTGCATTTTCTATATCTCTAGCACTTAGAGTAGATGATAATACGACAGATAATAATAAAATTGATAATTTTGTTTTCATAAATAACTCCTTTTAAAAAACTCTTTAAGCAAGAATAACATATTTTTATATTATTTAATCTTAAATCAATAGATAAATTCATATATTTTTATATGAAGATATGAAATATTACTTTATTTACTATAAATAGCTAATATGTCATATATTTAAAAATATGGAGTTAAATAATGATAAAAAAAATATTCTCTATAAAAATAGCTATAATATTACTATTAACCTTTGCTATATCAATAGGTTGGGCAACTTTTATTGAAAATGATTATGGGACACAGAGTGCTAGGGCTATTGTATATAATGCCCAATGGTTTGAAATACTATTAATATCTCTAACAACTGTACTAATTTATAATATATATAGATATAAGATGTATAAAAGAGCAAAATGGGCATCTTTGATGTTTCATCTCTCTTTTGTACTAATATTTGTTGGTGCAGGAATGACTAGATATATAGGATTTGAGGGTATTATGCATATTCGTGAGGGTAGTAGTAGCAGTAGTATGGTTAGTGATGTAATGATATTAGATATTACAGCCACCAAAGATAAAGATAAATCTGTTTATAAAAAGCCTATTTATCTATCTTCTAGGGGTTCTAACTGGTTGGATATATCTTTGGGTGATGTTGATATAGAGCTTTTAGAGTATATGCCTAGTGTTGGAGAGAAAATTGTAGCAGATAAAAATAGCTCTATATTAGAGATGAAAGTAACTTTGGGAAGTGGTTCTAAAGATATACTACTAAAAAAGGGTGAGATATTTCAAGGAGATGATTTTATAATATCATTTCAAAAGAGAATTGAGAGTAGCAAAGAGATTATCTATATAAAAGAGATAGATGGAAAACTAAGTATGGATACAACAGCTTTACTTAAAGTATTAGATATGAAAACTCAAAAAAGCTCAACCATAGATAAGGGTAATAATAGAGATTTTAGTGATAAAAAACTATATCAAATTGGAAGTGGTGGATTTGTATTGAGAAAATACCATTCAAACTCTACAACTACATTAGCATCAACTTCTCTCAAACCTCAATCAGGCAAAGCAGACCTACTTAGATTTAAAGTGAGTTATAATGATATATCTAAAATTGTAGATATAAGAGGTATCAAAGGTACTCAAGGAGATACAAAAGAGATTAAAATAGGAGACATAACTCTTAGTATAAAATATGGTGTAACTATAATTAAATTACCATTTGAGATAAAATTAGTAGATTTTGAACTTGCTCGTTATCCAGGGTCGCAGACACCATCATCATATTCAAGTAAAGTAGTATTAATAGACAAAGAGGAGGGATTAAATATGCCATTTCATATATATATGAACCATATTTTAAACTATAGAGGATATAAATTTTTTCAATCATCTTATGATAGAGATGAAAAAGGTACAATTTTATCTGTGAATAATGACCCAGGGACACTCCCTACTTATATTGGATATTTTTTATTAACAATTGGATTATTATGGGTACTATTTACTCCAAAAGGTAGATTTCAAATACTTCTTCGTGCTACAAGAGAGATACAAAAAGGTGCATTAGCACTCTTGGCACTCTTAGCAATATTTAATACAACCAATCTAAATGCACAAGATTTCAACCTAGAACACGCCAATAAATTTGCTAGATTAATTGTACAAGATAATCAAGGTAGAATGAAGCCAATAGATACTCTAGCATCTCAAATAGTTACTAAAATCACAAGAAAAAGCTCTTTTGAAGGCTTACACCATAATCAAATCTTTTTGGGTATGATAGTCAATCCTGAGAGTTATCAAAATAGAGCTATGATAAAAATAGGACACCCTAAAATAGCCAAAGAGTTGGGGTATGATGAGAATACTAAATATGCTAAATTTTCAGATTTTTTTACAAAAGATACAAATGAGTATAAATTATATAGTGATTTAATGAGAATTAGTAGGACTAAGCCAGTTGAACGAAGTAAATATGATAAAGAACTTGTAAAAGTAGATGAGAGAGTAAATATAGCATATATGGTATATACAGGTTCTATCATCAAAATATTCCCAACTCCAAATGATGCAAATAATTTATGGGTATCACCTACAGATGCTATCTCCAAATTTCCTACTAAAGATGCCAAAATGGTAAGACTTATTATGATGGAATATTTTAACTCTCTTACACAATCAGCCAAAAGTGGAGATTATACAAAACCAGATAGAGCATTAGATATGATTTCTAAATTTCAAAATGGTTATGGAAAAAGTGTAATACCATCTCAATCACATATTACATTTGAAATTTTATATAATAAACTAGGAATATTTGGTAAGCTAATACCTATTTATATACTTGTGGGACTTATACTTCTAATCTTATCATTTATTCATATTATTAATCCATCATTTAATCTCAAAAGATACACTAAAATAGTCTTATATATCATTATATTAGCATTTATTACGCATACAATAGGTCTTATTATTAGATGGTATATATCAGGTCATGCCCCATGGTCTAATGCTTATGAATCTATAGTATATATCTCTTGGGCTACTCTATTAGCAGGATTTATGTTTATGAAAAACTCTCCAATTACATTAGCTTCAACTTCTATCCTTTCAGGTGTCTTGCTATTTGTAGCTCATCTTAATTGGATTGACCCACAAATCACCAACCTTATGCCAGTGCTTAAATCATATTGGTTGATGATACATGTTGCCGTTATTACTGCTAGTTATGGATTTTTGGGACTTGGAGCATTGTTATCTTTTATGGTATTTATACTATATATAATATCTACTCCATCAAGCCAAAAAAATATAAAATCATCTATAAAAGAGCTAACTCAAATAAATGAAATGGCATTAATTATTGGATTAATCCTACTTACAGTTGGAAACTTCTTGGGTGGAGTTTGGGCAAATGAGAGCTGGGGAAGATACTGGGGTTGGGATTCCAAAGAGACTTGGGCAGCTGTAACAATACTAATATATACAGTTGTTATACATCTAAGATTAGTACCAAAATTCAAATCAATCTTTATATATAATGTAGCCTCACTACTAGCATACTCATCTGTATTGATGACATATTTTGGAGTAAACTTTTACCTATCAGGATTACACTCTTATGCAGCAGGAGACCCATTACCAGTTCCTGCTTGGATATTACCATCAGTGATAGTAGTATTTATTATAATAGGTTTTGCTTATCGTAAGAAAGAGATAATGGGTAAGGGTTAAAATTTAAGGTTACCGTTATGGTAACCTATGTATAATTCTTTTGATACAAAATTAATAAGGTATTATTGTGAAAATAATTTCAAAAAGAACTCTTATAGAGTTTTATCAACAATATAATAATAGTGCATCTGCACTTGAATCTTGGCATCAAGAGATGTTAAAATCAAATTTTTCAAACTCTAATGAGATAAAAGAAAAATATAAAAGTGCAAGTATTATTGGAGATAATAAAATTATTTTTAATATCTGTGGGAATAAATATAGATTGATAGTTAAAATTAACTATTTCACAAAAAGAGTATTTATAAAATTTATTGGAACACATAAACAATACGATAAATTTAATATAAATAACATATAACTAATTAAATTAGAGAAATGAAATGAAAATTAAGCCTATACGAACAGAAGAAGATTATAACTTGGCATTAATAGAAATAGAATCGTTAATGGAAGTAACTCCAGATAGTGATGATTTTGATAAGTTTGAAATACTAGGTATGCTTATTGATAACTACGAAGCAATTCATTATCCTATAAATACTCCTGACCCAATAGAAGCCATTAAATTTAGAATGGAACAAGAGGGATTAATTCAAAATGATTTAGTAGCCTTGTTTGGTAATAAATCAAGAGTATCAGAAATTTTGAATAAAAAAAGAAAATTGACTTTAGATATGATTAGAAATTTAAACAAACATCTAAATATACCATTTGAAAATCTTTTAGGAGAGTATAAACTCTCTTATTAATAGATTTTCCAATTTTAAGTACCGTGTGATGAATTTACACTTTTTCTATATATTAATATATCTTCCAAATTTTAACTCTCCTTAAAAATGATAATTTTCGTTTTTGAGGGACTCCAAACTCTTTGATATAATTCTCAACAGCATCTATCATTCTACTAGAGGATTGTCCATCACTATATGGGTGATATAGTTCTATTATATTCTCTCTTTTATCTTTAAATTTATCAATACCATTAATAATATCTATCACCTCTTTTTCTACTTCAATATTACTTTGACAATCTACCCAGTGAATATTTTCTGAATTACTATTTAATGTAACAACGGGTTTATTTAAAAGTATAAACTCATAAACTACTGATGATGTATCACTAATCATTATATCAGATATTTGTAATAGAGGTGTTATATCACTTTGAGTCCATATTATTAAATTTTTACTCTCTAACTTTAGATATTTTTCAATTATATCTCTATCCATTTTATCATGAAATTTTATAATAAGTAATATATTACTATTTTGACTTAGAGAATTAATCACATCTAATAGTTTATCCCCTGAAGTAAGAGATGGAGAAAATGTAGGAGAGTAGAGAAGTATTTTAGAAGCATTATACTCTTTTAATAAATTATATTTTAATAATTTACTATTATTATTATATAGATTATCTAATTTACACCAACCAGTCTCTATAACCTCAAAGTTTTTATGTTTATCTCTAAGTTGATTAAATTTGTCTGTAAAATATCTACCTTGTGTAAGATATAAATCAAAATAATCTCTAATTCTAAAATGTCCTTTTTTCTCTCCTGCTAACCCATGAAAGATTTGAGTTTTGACACCTCTAAGATAGTGAGGGACTTCATTACCTGCTACAAATATTACATCTGCTTGATATTTTTTAAGTTTTTTAATATCGCTAGTATAATGCTCATAAGAGATATTAGCTTCTAGTTCTTTGGGAATATACCAAATATATTGGTAACCTCTTAGCTTAATTTGCGACTCTAGTGTTTCTAAAATAGCAAATGAGTATGGTAAATTGCAAAATAATATAAATTTCATAGCCAATTTTAACACAAATTATATTAAAATTATAATTTAAAGGTAAATAAATTGAAAATAACACATATTAACTTTACAAAAGAGATAGAGACCAATACAATAGCTTTAATAAAAGAACTATCAAATCGTGGCTATATACAGCAAATTATTACTTTAGATGAGTCTAAAATGATAGAAAGATTAAATAATATTAAAAATATAGATATAATTATAGCAAATAAATTTTATATATTTAATTTAAACTATTTAAGGAGTAGTGATATAGTTCATTCTCATCAAAAAGAGAGCTTTTTATTGTCATATTTAGCTCATCTACTCTATAAAATACCTTATGTTATTACTACAAGTAGTGTTTTAAATAGTAAATTATTATATAAAAAAGCAAACTATACTATCACTACATCAGATAAAATTAAATATAATATATTAAATTATAATGATAATATAAATATAGAGACCATTTATGGTGGATATAGCCATCATTTAATTGATAAAACCAATTCTCAAAAAATACAAAATAGATTTAAATATAAATTTTTAATAGGAAATATAGCATCATTAGATGATGAAAAAGGGCAGTTTTATTTAATAGAGGCTATGAAAAAACTGCAAATTTCATATCCAACTATTCATCTTTTAATTATAGGTAAAGGTAAAAATGAGCTAAAATATAAAATTCAAGCTTCCAAACTTGATAATATTACCTTTGAACGTGATTGTGAAAAGGATTATATAGAAAACTTAAATATATTTATACTCTCAGCAGATGAAGAACAAAATGGTTCTATTTTATTTGATGCTATGGAGTCTAATGTGGCAATTATTGCAACAAATAGAGGTGTAGTCCCAGAAATTATAGAAGATAAAAAGAGTGGACTATTAATAGCACCAAGAAATAGCAATCAAATATATAGTGCAATAGAAAAATTATATTTAGATAAAAATCTTAGAGATAAACTGACTTCAAATGCATATCAAAATATACAAAATTACTCTCCACAAGAGATGGCAAATAGATATGAGAGGGTATATAATTATAGATAATTTTAACAAAAAGATGATATAATCTAGTCAATTATAATCCATAGGAGCATTAAGTGAGTTTTAAAGATGATGTAAAATTTGTCAAAGATGAATTAAGTAGTGATGAAAAAGTATTAGAGGGTGCATTTAAACTAGAAAAAATTTATAAAAAGCACAAAATAAAAATTTGGGCTTCATTGATTGTTGTGGTTCTTGCATTTGGTGGTAATGCTATAAATAACTATATGATACAATCA
>Ga0256842_1001743_pt1 | contig 16878 bp, 17 predicted proteins | sample 4559240metaG_FD_185973 | JGI IMG/M metagenome (GOLD analysis project Ga0256842, IMG submission 185973) | Hydrothermal vent microbial communities from Guaymas Basin, Mexico - 4559-240 | ecosystem: Environmental > Aquatic > Marine > Hydrothermal vents | place: Mexico: Guaymas Basin | collected...
TGATGGTGTATGCATCGGGTATTCGTCGGCTTTCAGCTACGTAGACCTAGATCTAGACAATGAACCCGATAACAACGAGCCTAGGGGACCCCTATGCATAGCTATCGAGAAGAATATTGGCAAGGGTAGGATAATCTTCGTTACGGATGCGGATCCCGCAATCAATGCCTTGATCTGGACGAACATGGATTTCCTTAGAAAGCTTTTCGAGAACCGTAGCATTGCTTTAGTAGTTGATCACTGGCACCACACGCTCTACACCACGGCAAGGAACGCGCTACTCAAGGTAGCGCAACTAATCTTCGGCACCTCTCTTAGGTATCCTTTCGCGGTATCGATGAGCGTGCTGTTGATCGTAGCAACATCGAGGTTCTCCATACTTAGAGAGGGTAGAAGTACGTATAGCGATAGAGAGGTGGATAGATTGATTAGGAGGATTCTAGCTAGGCATCCAGACTGGAAACGTGAAGATGTAGAGAAGGTTGTGAGGGAGGTACTATGCCTCAGAAGAACTCGGTCGAGAAGCTGAACGCAGTCATAGACGAGCTGTCTAGGTACATAGTTGGGTACGAGGATCTACTTAAGCTGATGGCTATAGCTCTGGTGAGCGAAGGACACATACTCATCGAGGGACCTCCCGGTACCGGAAAGACAACGTTGGCAAAGCTCTTTGCGCAGATGATAGGAGGTACCTTTAAACGTGTTCAAATGACTCCCGATCTCCTCCCATCCGATATACTCGGTACGTACTACTACGATTTCTCGACGAGTCGATGGATCTTCAGAGAAGGCCCCATCTTCGCAAACATCGTATTCGTTGACGAACTTAATCGCGCGCCTCCTAGAACGCAAGCTGCTCTACTCGAAGCAATGCAAGAGAAGCAGGTTACGATCGAGGGCCATACACATGCATTGCCACAACCATTCCTTGTGTTAGCTACTCAGATGCCTGTAGGCACCGAAGGTACGTATCCTCTAACACCCGCGTTGATCGATCGATTCGCATACATGTACCAGGTAACGTTCTTGGATCCAGAGAAAGAGGTTGAGATCCTTAACAGGATAGATCTCATCGAAACCACGCAGCCTCGAGCATTGATGAGGTTAGAGGAAGTAATAGAATTGCAGAGAGCAGCTAGAGAGGTGTATGTATCGACGAAGATCAAGAGCTACATCGTGAATCTAGTGAACTACCTTAGGAAACAGGAAGAGGTTTCGATAGGTCCTTCGCCAAGAGCTTCCATATGGTTGATGAAGGGAGCACGTACACTAGCTCTTCTAGAGGGCTTGGATTTCGTAGTGCCTGACCACGTGAAGTGGATCGCGCCGTACGTACTTACTCACCGAATATTCCTGAAGCCAGAGGCAAGCATTGGAGGTGTATCGCCTAGGGATCTCGTTCTGAGAGCTCTTGAAAGCGTTGAGGTTCCCAAGACTTGACGAAGGTTAGGCTTACGCAACGAGCGTACGCATTACTATCGGTATTCATCGTAGCGACGCTCGTAGGTATTGCTAGCCGAGATATCGTACTGCTATCTATAGCAACGATCTTCGCTACAGTCCTAGCGCTGGATCTCATCTCTCTACGCGTAAGGATTGCCAAGATGGATCTCAGCATCGAGCCGGAATCTCACGTAGTTAAGCTCTGGGCTTCCGAGAAGAAGAGTATGCGTGTAGAGCTACGAAGCAACGTTCCTTTGCTAGACGTAGAACTGGAATCGACTATCAGCTCGATTAAATCGAGGACTGCATCGAGGGCATGTACCGTACTAGAGCTCGAGATCGAGCCTCCATACGCGGGAAGGTATCGGCTTGGAGAACTACTTCTATACATACCGTCGCGGTTCGGAACCTTCCTCTACGTTCATCGCATCGATCTGGGAGTGGAAGTACTAGTCTATCCACGTGCATGGCTACTAGCACTCGTAACGCTAACGCTTGCACGAACTGGACGCTACATTGCTGGAGAACAGGAAGTGCCGTCCTATGTACGTAGCTCTACTGGGATCTACTACACGTCTAGGGAATACGTTCCTGGCGATCCTATCTCTAGGATAGACTGGAAGGCGAGTACGAGAACGTTGAAGCTCGTAGTCAAGGAGTTTAGGGAAGAGGTTGGTGGTGGAGAACTGCTTATCTTCGACGATAGATGCCTAGGTCCGAAGACGTGCGATGATATTGCATCTGCAGCACTATCCATAGCGTTAGCATCGTATCTCCGATCCATTCCAATAACGTTGGTATCTCTAAATCGAAGACAGCTACTTGCAACGGATTCCCTTACAGCGTTGGTAATCCTAGCTAAGCAAGTACTCGAAATGAAGATCGTTGAGGATCTCGATCCTTACGAAATTCTTCCACCAGCTACGAGAAGAGAGCTAGCTACACTTCTAGAAATCAAGGTTTCCGAACCTATGGAGATAGAACTCGAGAAGATTATTCCTAGGATAGCCTCCATAGGCACTTCTACGAGAATCGTCACTACGTTGATACACAACGTATATGAGGTACTTAACCTCGTTGAACAGTTGAAGATGAAAGGTCTCGAGGTGTCGATTTACGTACCGGGTAAGCCGTGGATCGATGTTCGAGATCTAGAGAATGCATGCATTGCTTACCAAACGTATCGCCTAGCGTTATCAAAGCTAGAAGCTTTAGGTTGTAGAATCGAGGTCATCGATAGGGATGTACTACGCAAGCAACTCAACTACGCTACATCACTCAAGGAATTCCTTTGGTAAGCCTAGCGATAAGGTAGAGAAACATGGTTAGAAAGTTAACGCTTTCAACCGTAGCGATACTCGTAGAGAGCATACGAAGCGCTAGCTGCATTCCTCTAATCCTATCGCTAAGCGTTGCAATAGCTATCGTGAGCTCGATAGATCTCTCTATAGAGGTAGGGAAAGGACTCCTTACACAACGCATTGCTACACCAGGCACTACGAACGTAGTTACGTTGTCAGGAAGCGATACCATTATGTGCTTCGCAACGCTATGCAATGGCACCGATTGCTACGATAATGCTATCATCGTAATCTCGAAGAATATCGATTCTCCATGCATAGGCAAAGCACTTAAACGCGCCCTAGGATGGAAGCAGTACATCGTCGCTGTAGATATGCATCGAATAGAGATTTCGCGTACATGCCGTAGCAACTTGTACGATCCTTACATAGCGATACCATCTAGACTCCTTCCCGGCATCTCTACATCTAGATGCTTTGCCGTAGGTATCGATAAACGAGATGTAATTGCTGCGATCAGTAATTACTTTGTTAAAGAGTTGTCTGAGAACCTAGTTCTAGCGAAGGTACTCATCCTCGTAAGCTACGCTTTGATAGTGCCACCGATAGCAAAGAGATTCATTGATCGAATACAGATAGTTTTCGAGAGCCTTAAGTATTGTGGTATTGCTAAGAGGGAGCTCACTGCTTCAACGATTCTGTTCTCTATCCTACTCGCAACACTATCGACGATTCTAGGCATAGCTTTCGCAACGATGGCCATACACGTAGCCACAACGCTAATCAAGTGCTTCGGGATCCTCATAGCTACGAGACCTCTTCCAAGCACTGCTGCTATCGGTCTCTACCTCGCATACTCTACAGCGATTGCATGCTTCTCGATCGTTATGGAGGTGAAGAAACGTGTTTAGCGAAATAGTTACAACGTTCAAGGTACTGGCGAGGATCCTATGGATACCGTTCTTCGTTGTTTCGCTACTCATTATGCTAAGCGTAGACATACTCTTAGGAATTACGCAGAACTACTACGAATTCTATCGCATCGTTGTACCTACACAGAGGAACTCCATTGTTGTCAGCAGTCTTAGCATAGCTCCCTTCACATCGATTATCGACGTACGTACCTTGAGCTCGAAACTACGTGGACTCGATGTAGAGATAGAGACCGTAACGACGACCTTGGCATTGTTGGGAGATAGAGTTGTAGTAGTTCTTGGAGTAGACAATCTTTCTAAGCAATGCTTGTACTGTTGTTACGTTGGTAAGAGACTTGCCGAGAAACTAAGTATTTCGAAAGGAGACTTGATCTCGTTATCAACGCCGTTCCTACGATCATCCGTAGTGCTTCGAGTCGTTGACATAGTCGATGATTCCAAGCACGAAGATATGATCTTGGCACCCATCGAAATCGTTAGATTACTGCGTGCTATGTCGTATAGACAAGCATCGCTTGCCATAATCAAGTGTCGAAACGCATCTACGTTGGAGGAAGTGTTGAGAATCTTAGGAGTATCTACACCTCCTACCCAGCTCATCGAGCAAGCATTTCTAGCACTCAACATTGTAGGTAAACGAATCGAAGTACGTAGATTCGAGAACCTTGAAGATATCTACCTTGCTAGGATTGGCATACCTAGAACGGTCATGCTTATACTAAACATAGCTCTGAGCATCGTGATCGCAACCGGACTCTACTTCTTTTCAAGCAACGTTCAAGCACTTACGCATAGAGCTCTCGAAGTTCTTACAATGATTGGAGTAACCAAACGCATTATCACGATCTCAACGATCTTTGTAGCAATTAGCGCACTAATTGCTGCATCCACCATCTCCATGACTATGATCAAGATACTCAGATTCTCTATATCGATAGCTAGCTTCTCGTTGATCATCGACATAGACCTCGCAATGCATGCATTGATCACCATAATCATGGCATTGATAGTAGTGGTAGGGGTGTGGAGAGGGTTGAGACAATGAATGTAAACAAAGCATTGTTTCTAGCACTCCTAATCGTGCTACCTATCCATGCACTACACTTCCTTATCCAAGGAGTTCCATTCTCTACCGATGTATGGCCTCTAATACATGCTTCCGAGAAACTAGTCGAGAATCCACGGGTTAAGATATGGATAGATAAGGAATTCGATGGGTATAACAATCATTGGCCCGGTGTAATCCTAAGCGCTGCAATGGTATCGATGGTTACTGGGCTAAGCATTGAAGTAGTATATAGCCTATGTTTAACAACCATTCTTTGCCTAGCTGTAAGCACGTTGCTATACTCATACGTATCGCGATTCGATCACGAGTATGCATGGATATCAGTGTTGGTATTCTGTTGCGTACCTTCGTTAACGATCTTCACATCAACAACGTTGAAGGAAGTGTATTGCTATCCAATAGTATTCACGATCTTGTTGCTTCCATTGATAAGCTCGATACGTCGAGCACTAGTCCTAGTACCGCTACTCTCGGTGGCAGCATCCTTATCTCATCACCTAGCGACGCTCGTCGCGATAGCATCTGCTTTAAACATAGGTGTTCTAGCTATTCGAGACGATGTTCTAGGTCGAGGAAAGTTCCTCAATCTTGGGGTGAAGCACCTCGTCATCGGGATGATTATGCTGAGCGTTTTTACTGTATACTACTTAGTCTATGGATGCATAGGGTTCAGGGTAACGATTCTACTCAACGATTTAATAACATTGGTTCTGTACGCAATAGCTATACATACAATCCTAACTCTTGTAAGCATACGAAGAACTAATTCTATGGACAGCATCAGGGTTACAGCACTGCTCGCAGCAATAGTTTTACTGCTTCTGAGCATCAAACTTAACATAGTCTATGGTTTAAGGATTCCCGAGCTGAACGCTCTAGCTCCCTACGCACTTCCGATAGTGTTGCTGTTGATACCACGGATAAGGTATGTAACCTTTCTTGCGCGTGGAATCACCGCTACGGTGATCATATTCGCTAGCTTTGCAACGTTCGCAAAACCAGTACTATCTAATGCACTTCATAGAATCCTCAACTACTTAGCATATTCCTTCAGCACGACTATCTACGACGTACGTAGTACATCGAGAAAGATCCTTGTCTATACGGTCTTAACGCTATGCATACTCACAACGATATCGATTCAACTAAGCATAGATCTGGGCTTGGATAAGATCTCCTTCTACTGGCTCTACACCAAGGAAGACGTTGCGCTAAGCAACGTTCTTCGAAACTTCGTAGACAGCAACGTTGAAGTACTAGGAGGTGCAAAACTTGAATACGTACTCATACCCTTCATAAGGGTAGGCATCACCAACACTATCAAGTCGTTGTTGCATGGCAAGCTCGAGGAAAACGAAGTACTGCTGCTATCTCGACAGAGTGTAGAGAAGGGGCTAGTCATAGGATTGAACACGTACGAAACACCATCGTGGAGAACCCTCGATAGGGAGTGCTCGCTGATAGTTTCTTCGAGTAACTGGCACGGCTACGTAGGTGCATGTATATGGAGTTGATGAAGATGAGAAACGTTGTTAAACGTTACGGTAGTACCGAAGTTCTTCGCGGGATCGATCTATCGATCTCGTCAAGAGACATCATTACGATTCGTGGTAGGAGCGGTGTTGGAAAGACAACGCTGTGTCGTATAGCTTCGCTCATAGAGATTCCAGATGAAGGATACGTAGAGTTCATGGGAATCGACGTTTCGAAAGCTAGCGATTCTCTAAGATCGTCACTGAGACTTAAGTACATCGGTTACGTGGATCAGCACTACACCCTTATACCACACCTAACGGTTGAAAAGAACGTCGAACTACCCTTAGCGTTGCTCGGCATCGAACGAAGGAAACGACGAGAGAAAGTTCGTAGAGTTCTCGAGATGCTTGGTCTCAAAGATAAGGAAGATAGGTACCCTCATCAGCTCTCGGGAGGAGAGAGACAACGTGTAGCGATTGCTCGAGCAATAGTCAAGGAACCCAAGCTCTTGGTGATGGACGAACCTTTCTCTAATCTCGATGACGAAACCCGAACGATAGTGGTAGAGATATTGAAGAGTCTAGTTCGAGAAAACGAGTGTGCACTAATCGTGACTACCACCGACCTCAACTTCGCTCTCAGCAAAAGAACATACATGCTTAGGCAAGGAAAGCTCGAAGAAGTACTGTGAAGCGATACCATTGCCTACAGCGCGTCAATGCCTACAATGAGTGGATTCACATCCATCGCTACTTCACGATGCCTATTCAAACCATATTCGCTACCACGAATACCGCCCTCTGCGCATCCTAGCAGAGATAGATATCTAAATCAACGATCGCTCTCACTCCATCTCTTCAAGTACCGTTCATGGAAGAGCTATGAATTCTATAGAATAGGATCCCCAACGCAAAACTATCAAGCTATCACAGTTCTAAACTCTGTTACGTATCTAATCGTTGTGTGAGGGAGATCAAATGCTTGTAGTGGTAACAGGTGGTGCTGGCTTCATTGGTTCCCATCTATGTGTATACCTCAAGGAATGCGGATTCGATGTGATTGCGATAGACAATCTTTCTAGGGCTTCTAGCTATGGGAGAGAGCTTCTGCGGAGGTATGGTATCGAGTTGAGGGTTGCGGACGTAAGAGATTGCGATGCTCTTCGTAAGGTTCTTCATGGATGCAGTATCGTTGTTCACGCCGCTGCTCTCATAGATGCTTTCGAATCTATGGAGATTCCCGAGCTGTATAGCGATTCCAATGTTACGGGAACCGTAGTAGTTACAAAGCTCTGCACAAAGCTCGGAGTTGAGAAGCTCATCTTCTTTAGCTCGGCTGCTGTATACGGAGAACCTAGGTACGTACCAATCGATGAGAATCATCCTACGAATCCCACCAATCCCTATGGTGCTTCGAAGCTTGCTGCCGAGATCTTTATCCAGACCATGTCTCGTAGTCACGGTCTGCGATACGTGATTCTAAGGCTCTTCAACGTGTATGGACCGGGTCAAAGCTCTGCGTATGCAGGTCTCATCTCCAAGACCATCGATAGAGTTCTACGTGGTGAACCTCCGATTATCTATGGAAGCGGTAAGCAGACTCGAGACTTCATCTACGTGAAGGACGTTGTAGAGATCGTGAAGCGTTGCATCGAGCTCGACATAGTTAACGAGATCATTAACGTGGGTACGGGGCGAGAGTACACGGTGCTCGAGGTCGTAGACACGATACTCCGAATCATGGGTAGAGCCAATTTGAAACCCGTGTTCTACCCACCTAGACCGGGAGATGTAGCGAGGAGCTGTGCCGATATCTCGAAGATGATTCAATTGCTTGGATATAGACCTAGGTACAGCTTGGAGGAAGGTATACGCGAAACGATTTCAGCTCTACTCACGTATCGAGGGAATGCTAGGTCGTAGCTAAGATCCTCGCAAAGGTTAGGATAGACATTGCGTAGTAGAGCGATGCAGCTACTTTCCTAAGCTTCTGCTTCTCTAGCTCCGTTACCAGCCTAGCTGTCATGGATGCACCTAGGTAAGACCCTACGGCTAGGGGCAACGCTAGATACGGATCGAAAACTCCCTGTGCCAAGTACGTAGACAGACCTGTTGCTGCAGTTATCCCAACCATCATCTTACTCGTTGCCAACGCTGCTCGCAGATCTAGTCCTAGTATCGCCAACATGATCGGCATCTTGATTACGCCGCCGCCGATACCACTCATAGCAGACACTATCCCAGCAACCATCGATAGCGGTACGGCTATGCTAAGCCTTCTACATGGCTTGATGTGCTCCTGGAGCAACGTTATGGTTCCTGCCATTGCTAGCACTAGAGCTACGATCATTGCAACCACTGTGCTAGGGAGTTTCAATGCTATACATCCACCCAGAACCGCGCCAATCATGGTCGCTGCTTCGAGGATTAGAGCTATCTTGACCTTGACCAACCTCTTCTTAAAGAACTTGATTAGCCCGCCGAGACTTGTACCAACCACCGTGGCAAGACTTGAAGAAACTGCGTAGTGTGGTTCTATCCCTAGAGCTATCAACGTAGGAGAAACAATGCTTCCTCCTCCGATACCCATCAAAGTACCTACAGCTCCCGCAACGAAACCTAGCATTGCTAGTATCGCTACGAACCATGGATCCAACGCTATCTCCGCAGAACACCGAAGTTTAGCGATATAAAGGGGGTTTCGAAGCTTACGATGTAGCGAAGTTCTCGAGAATCTCTATGCTCTTCCTAAGAGCCTCAACGATATCGTTGGGCTTCACACCTACAACGATACGTGCTTTCGAAAGTGCTTCCTCGACAACGCTACGACTACGTTCAACCACTTCGCTGATCTTCGTACCCCTCAACTGCTTCGAGATCTCGAGCAGCACGTCGGGTGGATCAACGAAGAAGTCTCCGCTAATGATAACGCTGTTGACGATTCCTTCAACGGTTTCTAGCACTATCCTTACCGTTTTCTCTCCACGATGATCGACGTACGCAATGTAGTGTCCTTCACGTACCTTCACTACGCGTGTACCGGGTACGTATCTCCTAAGAAGGTCTTCCCTACCATCGGCGAGAGCGTAGAGCCATTCCTTACTAGCAAGCTTCTCAGCAATCCTACGTGTCTCCTCGAGTTCCTCGGCACTCAGCTCTCCATCTACTAGCTCGATACCGAGAGCATCCTCGAAACACTTCCTAAGCTTTATAACAACCTCGTGTCTTGGAGGAACGTAGCCAAGCTCTCTCCTGAGGGAGGTTACCCACTCCTTCATCGTAGCAACTAGGTGGCTCCGAAGCTTCTCGTCGGGAACACGAAGGATTTTCGCAGCGGTTTCAGCATCGAAATCGAGGATGACGTTGCCTATCAACACCATGGATCCGTGGAGTAGTGCCGCTCCGTTACCCGAAGCCTTCCTACCACGTATAACTACGTCGTTCACAGGCTTGTACTCGGCTGGAAGACCGTAGCTACGGTAGAACTCTACAACGGCACGCAGAACGTTTCTAAAGAAATCCTCTACGGTACCACGAGCAAGCGGATGATTTCTAGGGACGATGACGTGGTAGAACTGCTGGTTCTGATCTAGGTACACCGCACCACCTCCTACCTGTCTCCTAACGATGGGGATCCCAAGCTTTCGACAGAGCTCGGTATCGACTTCTAGATCCGGTAACTGATTCACTCCTATACATACGTAGGGATGGGATGGATAGACGAATATCAGCGTTGGTGGAGATCTTCCCGACCCTACGAACTTTGCAACTGCTTCGTAAACGCTCTGAATGAAGTACCCATCTCTAGCACCTAGATCTACGAATCTCCATCTCTCCACGCAGAATCCCCGAAGAAACGGGATGTAGAGGGTATTATCGCTGCTCTCGTGGGTTCAGCTACGATGAAACCTACTTAGGCTTCGAACCCATCCGGCTCCAGGGGTCGACGATCCATGGATCTACTACGAGCTATACTCATGCTCTTCGTAGTACTGGATCCTCCAGGAAACGCTCCGCTATTCCACTACTTCACGAAGGATTTAGATTCAACGAGTAGGGTTAGAACCGTGAGGATGAGCATCATCGTAGCAACGATCGTGCTAACGTTCTTCGCAATCCTTGGAGAAGCTATTCTGAACTACTTCGGTATAACGATCAACGATTTCAGGATCGCTGGAGGCGTTGTGCTGTTCATCTACGCTGTGCTGGGACTGCTGGGAAAATCGTTAGCCGAAGAAGTTAGTCTCGAAGACGTAGCAATCGTACCCCTAGCCATACCGTTGCTCGCGGGTCCCGGAGCAATCACTGCTGTTGTTTACCTTAGGTACGTAGCTGGTCTACACATAACGTTGCTAAGCATAGCCGTAAACATGGTTTTGACGTGGATCCTCCTCGAAAACGGTGAGAAACTGCTTCGAGTACTCGGTAGACGTGGAAGTACAGCTCTAGACAAGGTGATGTCGATGCTGTTAGCAGCCTACGCCGTTGCGATGATTAGGGAAGGCGTAGAGGGGATAATAGCATCGATTGGAGGGAGCTAGTCCATTAACTCTCTACAGAGATCGTCGAGATCGAGTTCGTATACGAGGTTCTTCACGAAGCTTGGTTTTAGTTGTGGAGCTGTATGTGGTCTGAGACCACCGCTGAAATTCTTGGGTATGTGCATGAGTTCGTGTACGAGAACCTCTAACTTCTTCTCGCAGTCTAGATGCTTGAAGTTTCGATCGATTATCTCTATGACGTAGCGAGGTTCGATACCGAAAGCAACGCTGAAAACCCTTGGAAGAGCGTGGATCCTCGCAAAGGCGTTTGAACGTGAATCGAGGTTTCTAACCACAGCAACTCTATCAACATCGATGTGGTCGAGACCTAGCCACTCCACGATCTTTCTAACGATCTTGGTGAGCTTATCGTCTAGAACGATTCTGTGAACCATGTGTAGATCCCGTCAGCGCAAATTGGCTTCATCACATCGTCAGCAGAAGGGGTTTGTCATCACTCACCCAATTCATCTAACCTAATTCTACGATTCTTAAGCAGTTCGATACCATCTCTAGGATCTTTCTCGAAGAGTTCCCTTCTCCTAGCCTCGAGCAGCTGAGGTTCGATCTTCATGTACTGAGCTGCAAGCATGATCTTCTTACCGAGCTCCGATCCATGATTGAGAAGAGGCTTCAGCTTCTCGAACCATGAAAGTTCGCGTGCTGAGTGATGGTCTAGAATCACGATCTCTAGCTCAGGTATCTCTCTAAGAACGCGCATAAGGTTCCTCAGCGATTTCTCCACGCTACGCGAGCTATACTTGTACCCCTCTAGATAGGTTGGAGGTCCATCTACGATCGCTATACGTGGTCTACACACGTACAGCGGTTCGATCTGTTCATCGAGCGGTGCTCCCTCGATATCCGAACTATGTAGGACTCTATCGTCGCCATCGTCAATGCATACCTCAACAACGTATCCAAGCTTAGAGTTCTCACCGTGTGGAACAGGTTTAGAGAACCAGAGCTTTGTGCAACCGAATACGAATTCGTTGCCGTCTATGTACCTCAGTTCACGAACACGATCTGAAACAAGCTTAAGGAATCTATGGGCTCGAATACGTTGAGAAACGTTTATGTTTTGCATAGGGTGCTTGACGAGAAGAATCTTACCTCGAAATAGTTCGGGATCTAGGAACCTACCAGGGTCATGATGATCGTAGTGGTAGTGCGTTATCACCACGACGTCGCTATCCTTGAGAAGCTCTACAATTCTATCGAATACCCCGAAGAGCTTCTCAACCTCCAGAACGTGAGGTGGAAGACCGTATCTACGAGGAGCTAGAGCAGCTGAAGGATCGATGAATACGTTCACATCCTTAACACTTACAAAGGTTGCCATGGAGCGAACGCCGAAGCTCTCGAATCCTATCAGCAAGAGTTCCACGAGATACACCTACCTCTCTACCAATGAGATTAAACGTATATGCTTTGCCTCCTTACAGATCAACGCACTAAACTATGCGGTACGTAATCAATGCAAGAGTCTTGAATCCGACGACAGGCTTTGTAGTACGGAAATACGGAGAACGATTACGGCGATACACATCGTGAAAGTTTACGTATTGCGAACTAACTCCATTCGTTGCTCTATACAGGAATGAAACGGTACGCATACTACCTGTATGGTGTTAGGGCTCCGCACTATCCTGATGTAGACAGTTTTTGAGAGTGTAAAGTTTCCTAGAACCGTACTCCATCGTAACCACTAGACCTCGAGATACTAATTCATCGAGCCTCTTCCTGATACTATGCTTGGATGCTGTTCCTCGAAGTCTCCTCGCCCTCTTCTCTATCTCTGTAAGTGTCAAAGGTTTGCAACTCGATAGAACTTCGATTACTGACCGCATGATGTCGTCTCTACTAGGTATGGACCTCATCACTTCGAGAGCTCGCATAGCAATCCTAGCTACCTCCGTAGGAGGCAAAGTGAATGAGATTGCAAGCTTCGCCATCTCTATAGCTAGCGTCGAACCACCACTACTTTCAATCAATCTCTCGAGTCTCTCCAATCGTTCGTTGATCCTCTTCATCATCTCTTCGATCCTAGCAATCCTATCTTCAAGACTGTTCTCCTCGTTTACCACGTTCTTCCGCCCGCTTCACATCTTCTTTATCAGCTCTACTGACTTCTTCACTAGCTTCAGCACTCTTCTCGAACGCTTTGGTTAGATCCATAACGCTTCTATGCCCCTAGACATAGCTTCTCCAAGCATCTTGAGCAAGCTGGTAACCGTAGGTACTTCCTCCAACCTTTTCTGTAGGTACTTATCTACGATCTTCTCAATCATTTCATCACTCATCCCACTCTCCTTGAGCTGCCTATACATCTCAGCGATATCCTTCCCAAGCTTGGATCCATCGAGTGGAGCAAGCATTGCATCTATCAACTGCTTAACTAGGGGTAGCACCGCTCTTAGGAACTCTTCGATTGCAGAGAACACGGCTTTCAACTCTATGTACTCGGGATGTTCTCGATACGATTCAACCTTTCTCTCCTCGACCCCGCCCGACATCTCGCATCACCAAGTATAGGAGAGATGAGTAAGCTAATATCGTTGGCTAGGCAACTCTGCCTATACCCTGCCCATCTATCTTTAGAATCCTACGAATGGAAGGCATCGACTCACGAAGTTTAGATCTATAAAGATCAAGAACCTTCCTTCGAATCCTAGGAGGTACTCCCAGAAGTCTAAGCCTTAGAACTACTACGTAGTACATAGCCTTGATCCTCGAATAGAAGTACGCAAAGATCGCTAGAACAGCAAGCTCCGTAAGCATAGCTATGATCAACATCACTATCGAAAGCACCGTCAATACCTTCCATAGAAAGCGCATACCCTTTGTATGCATAGCCATATCTACGAAGAGAAGCCGAGGTATATACCCACAATCGTTCTTTCATTCAAATCTCAGTACTGAAGACCGAAGGAAACTCGTCTTCAACACGAAACTCTTCGTATAGCGATGATCGTGAATGTGCAGAGGTAAGCAATGTAATGGCGCCGGGGGCGGGATTTGAACCCGCGCGGGGGTCGAACCCCCACCGGCTCTCAAGGCTCGTGGTTGCTCGTAGTTATTTGCATGTTGCACGACTTGCACTTGCAATATCGAAAGAAGGAGTTCTTCGAATACGCGCTGTGTATGGAATAGACTATGAAAAGCCTAGCTCCCGAAGCTTTTCGAGAACCTTGGGGTACCACACGTCGGCTTTGCTAAGCAGGTCTCCGTACCTAGCTTCGGAGATTCGTAATTCTCCGAACCTGGATTGAATAAATCGAGCAACGTCTTTGTCGGGGATTACCTCAGTTAAGATCCTCCAGCTAACTTTTCTGAGGATCTTCGATCTAACGAGATTATGTCTGCTAACGTATTCCCAGAGATCCTTTCTATCGATTTTAGCACCCCTATACTTCTCTAAGAGCTTCAGCGTCTCGGTCGAGAACCAGAGCCATTCGCAGGGCTTCTGGCCACCTCGAATACCTACGAAGTACCTGCAATGCTTCTCGAAGCAGACTAACCTCTTCGTCACCATATCGATCTCACGGATCTCGATAACTTCATCAGGGCTGAAAGTTCTGAGAACCTGAATTGCGTGCTTCAATCTAGCACCGGACTCGAGCATCAATCTGTAGAGTACGTAGTACTTCTCGTGTCTCTGCTTCAGGAACTCCATAGTCTTCCTAACATCGTCTAAGTTGATCGTATACGGACGAACATCCAGCTTGTAAGAACGCGAGGGTATGACCTCCATCAACCACCCGAAGGTCTCGGGAGGAATCCTCCTACGGTAGTACAGGTACTGGATGTAGTGCCTGAAGATGTTTCTCAACCATTTGTTAGGGTGGCGAAGTACGTACTCGACAAGTTCTTCGCTCAGAACCTTACCCTCTAAGTACTTCTCGAATAGGTTTCGATAGTAGGCCAGGGTTTCGCGAGTGAGGATCTTCTTCCGCTTCTTTCTACTACGTAGAAACTCTTCGAAGTCTTCGGACCAACGAAACTCGATGTGAGTTAGCGTTAGCCCTAGCATCCTTCGTAGATCCTCGCGAAAGTTCTGTACCACGAATCTGAGTAGAACGTTCTTTAGGTATTCATCTCTGGATGCAAGAGCGATGATCTCGAGAACCAATCCGTAGTCTACAGATCCATCGTCTCGCAGAATGCCTAGAGCTTTCAACCTTTCCTGAGCACTAAGAACCCGCTCAAACTCCTCTTTAGTGATGAAGCTGAGGATCCTCTTCAGAACTTCATCCGATACCCGCTGCTTTCTCTGTCTAATCCTGCAGAATGATGAGTAGCTAATACCTAGATCCCTAGGTCTAACACCCTTGGTATTTACTACGTAGTCGAAGAGCTTGTACCTTGCCTCGTCGTCTATCCTAGAGATGTCTAGCTTCCTCCACCATTCCACCGCTGCTTCCCGAGCACGTAGCTAGGCTCTTAGCGTGTTCGTAGCTTGTTGAGCGCTAGGAAGCGTAGCTGGTCTAGGATCGCGTTCGAGAGCTTTACCTTTGGTCCTAGCCTAGAACGTTCCTCGATGTAGATTACTCCCGCTGCTTCGAGGATCGTCAGTGCTTCGGTTATGGTTTCGGGATCGATCTTCCTACCCATAGTCTTCTCTATGGCTAGGCTCAGCGCGTTTGACAGCCCCTCTCCCCAGACCGATTGAAAGTAGTCTCTACCCTTCTCGAGCCACCATCTAGCTAGGAACCTCACCAGAACCTCTTCCTCCTCGCTGAGGTCTCTACCCCATCGCTGGTACACGAACTTCCTAGCGATCTCTACGGCTCTATCCTCGACACGCTTAGCAGCCATCTTACCGCGGAAGCTCTGCACCGAATCCAACACCTTCTGCAGCAGATCCCTAGCCCACTCTGACAATCTATAGATGTTCGCCCCCGTACCCTTCAGAACCTCTACGACGCCCCTACGTATCCACGGCTTTAGGTAGGGATACACGTACTTGCTAGGAATACCAGCTATCTCAGCAAGCTCTCTAGCCAACGCCATGGGCCAGAAAAGCATGTATACCAGCATCGACAACGTCCTCTCGGACCTAGGAACTGGAACTACGGGTTCGACCCCCTTCACCACCCCTACACCCACCCCCATCACCTCAAGCTCTTCTCTTCGATGGGGCTACCCTAATACATGAGAAAACCTGTTTCAGGATCGTTGCTACGAGCTTATCGATGTTGTTGATAACCGTGTTTAGGTCCTCTAGCTTTCTGATCTCTCCTAGCTCGATGCCTAGCTGCGCTGCTAGGGTATGTACGTGGCTCTCTACGCCGATGCTCTTCCTATGCTTCTTAACGTTCTTCCTACCGAAGATCTTGGTTAGGACGCTGTACGCTGCATCTAGCTGGGATCTGTTCTCTAGCTCTATCGCTATCCACATATCTCCGGAGGAAGACCCGTTCCATGCGTTGCATAGGGAAACCCCGATCCTAGCATCGATGCCCTGTCCCTGCGCTACGTACAGTACCTGCGGTACTTCCTGCATCGGTAACGGTCCTAGAAACGTGTAGCAGAACGATGTCAGTACCCTCCTAACCCTATGCCCATCGATCTCTATGTAGCTCTCGGCTCTAGGGATGCATTCGAATACATCTCTACGGATTAGGAGAAGTACGTGTCTATGCCCGAGATCGTCCTCCCTGAAGCAGGTATATGCAAGGTATTCACCGTAGCGTGATCGAGAGCATCTATAGCCGAGTCTCTCGAAATGCGTTCCAGTCTCTATATCCTCCCTAACCGCTATGAGTAGTCCCAGCAACGCGCATATCGATAGCGTGTGCCTAACGGGGTTCTGGAGCCCATACCTACCATGGTTGTAGACGTAGGCTACCGGCTCGCCCAGATCCTTAACGATAGCTACCTCGTAGCCGAAGTCCTTGACATCGATCGCGATGAGAAGCGGGCGATCACCAAGCTCCTCGACAGCCTTAGCCCACGCAGCGCAGCTTACGGCAGATACGAAGTCTATCCTCGTACTCTCTAGGCATTGGAAGAACCTCTCCGCAAAGCTATTGCTGATACTGGGTACAGGTCTAGGACCTACTCCATCGAAGAGCAGCTTCCTAAGAACTTGGTTAGGGCTATCAACACCGA
>Ga0256842_1001744_pt1 | contig 16876 bp, 13 predicted proteins | sample 4559240metaG_FD_185973 | JGI IMG/M metagenome (GOLD analysis project Ga0256842, IMG submission 185973) | Hydrothermal vent microbial communities from Guaymas Basin, Mexico - 4559-240 | ecosystem: Environmental > Aquatic > Marine > Hydrothermal vents | place: Mexico: Guaymas Basin | collected...
GAAGTCTTATAAAAAGCATCTCTGAACATATAACCCAGATAGATAATGAACTCAAAAGGTTTTACAAAGAACATCCTTATAATCTTCCTATTTCTATGCTCTGGCATTCCTTAGGATTTGTTTGTGGAATAATCCAATGTTGGTTATTTATGTGGGTTTTAACAAAAGAAAGCTCTATTGTCATTGCTTCTGGAATATGGCTCTTAGGCACCTGGATTGACCTTGTAGGATTTGCTATTCCAAGTCATGTAGGTGTAATAGAAGCAGGAAGGGCTTTGGTGTTTAAGGTAATGGGATTTGAAGCATCCTTAGGACTTGCCTTTGGACTTGCCCTAAGGATTGAGCAGCTTTTTTGGGCAGGGGTTGGATTATTAATCTATATGTGGTATCTGATTAAAAATTCTCATCTCAGGAGGGAAAAATGATTAGATTCAGAATGATTTTTCTGTTTTTTATATTATTCTTTTTTATTTCTATCGCCCATGCATTTCAGGCAGATGATATACTGGGAAAATGGATCACAACTGATAAAGACGCGGTGATAGAATTTTACAAATGCGGGGATAAATATTGTGGAAAGATAGTATGGGCAAAAGATTCTGATAAAAAAGACATACACAATCCTGATCTATCCCTTAGAAACAGGCCTCTTTTAGGAGCAACCATATTAGAAGATTTTGTCTTTAATGGCAAAGATGAATGGGTAAAAGGGCGGATATACAACCCTGATGATGGGAAAAAATACAGGTGTAAATTAATGATGAATTCTGATGGCGTTCTTAAAGTTAGGGGTTATCTTTTAGTCCCATTCCTTGGAAAAACAGTGGAATGGAGAAGAGTAAATGAATTTTCTAAGTATCATAAAGGAGGAAAGAGCCATGATTAAGAAAATCAATATCTCGATGTTCTTGATCGGCTTTATTCTTTGTTTTACTTTTCATGGCTTCTGTGCGGAAAAGGCTAAAAAGAAATATTTGTTTACTTTAAAAGACCTAATAAAAAAGGCTATAGCTTATAGTCCAGAGATAAATGAAAGTAAAATGGAGATCTTGGCGTCTCAGATGGACTTACAACAGGTAAAAGCTGCTTATCTGCCTCGATTAGACGTAAAGGCAATAGCAGGACCTGTGGAAGATGCAGATGAGCCAATAGTTAGAAGAGTAGGCAATAGCAATATATATAAGATTCATGATCCATACAATGGTGGAATAGGGGTATTTGCCCGTTTGGATTTTACTCTTATCCAGCCTCTCTACACCTTTGGCAAGCTCTTTAATAACAAACAAGCAGCCCTTTACGGCGTAAAGACCCAGGAGTTTGAAGTCTTAAAAAAGAAAGTAGAGATTGCTTTGAGGGTAAAACAGCTATATTATGCACTTCTTATTTCAAGACAGGGAAAGCATGCAGCAGATGATACAGACAGCTTTTTTAATGATACAAAAAGGCTCATACAAAAGCTTTTAAAGATGGGGGCAGAAAATGTAACACAAAGTGATATATATAAAGTCGAAGCCTATAGGGCTGGAACCATAAGGGCCAAGGCTGAAGCAGAGAAAGGGGCAAAAGTGGCCTATTTTGCTTTAAAGTCCATGATAGGTCTTTCTCCTGATGAAGAGTTTGATGTAGTAAAAAAGAGCCTTGCAATAGACAAAAGCCAGCTTAAAGATCTTAAGTATTACATAGAACTTGCTTTTGCCAACAGGCCAGATTATAAACAGCTAAAAGAGGCGCTTGAGGCAAAAGAGTTTGAAGTAAAAGCAGAAAAAAGCAATCTTTATCCTTCTTTCTTTGCTGCTCTTACTGGTTCTATTGCAGGTGCTCCTGGTAGAGAAAAGTTTGATAACAAATATATCTCAGATGAATTTAACCATTCTTATGCAGGAATCATATTTGGTATGAAATGGGATTGGGATTTTGGCATAAAAAAGGCAAGGATTGATAAGAAAAGGGCAGAGTACAGAAAACTTTCTTTTACCAAAGAAAATGCGGAGATGGGTATCCCCATCCAGATAGCAGAATTATATCACGAGCTTAAAGAATGGCAAAAAGCAGCAGAGTCTTATCATCAAGCAGCAGTTTCAGCCAGAAAATGGGTGGTGTCTGCTATGTCAGAATTTGATATGGGGGTTGGAACTGCAGAAAATCTGCTTTTTGGGATAGAGAAATATGGAGATAATCAGGGTAAGTACTTAGAAAGCTTGTATAACTATCATATAACAATGGCGAGATTAGAAGCTGCTATAGGTAAAGTAGAGTGAAAGAAAAACTAATAGATAAAATCTTTAAAAAACTCACTTCTTTTCAGACATCTCATCCTATATTAATAGTAAGCATTGCATTCATATTGAGCTTTCTTTCTTTTTACTATGCTTACAAGAAAATGGATTTTCTTACATCTCAAAAGGATCTTATTTCTCCAAAACGGAGATTAATGCAGTTGTATAAGAGATTCGATCAATTCGATGACTTAGACAAATTTATAGTAGTAATCCACCATAGAGACAAAAAAAAAGCTGTGGAATTTGCTAAGAAATTGGTCTCTATTCTGAAAAAGCAAAAGGATATGTATACAGATATTTTTTACAGGATTGATCCTAATAGATTTAAAAAGTGGGCACTTCTTTACTTAGATAAAGAAGACCTTCTGAATTTAGAAACGCAATTAAAAAACCACAAAGAGCTTATAGAAGATATAGTCAGGTCTCCAGATCTTATTCACATATTAGAAGCGATTAATAAAGAGATGTCTCGCAGAATGATAGGAGAGCTTTTTACCGGATTTTTGGAAGAAGAGAGAAAAGAAAATGGAAAACCAATGGATCTGAGCTTTCTGATAAACCTGCTTCAGGACATGCTCAATTGGTTAGAGGGTAATACCGAGTATTTATCCCCGTGGTCAAGCCTTTTTTCCAAAAAGGGATTAGATGAAGAAGAGGGATATTTTTGGACAGAGCATAAAAAATATTTGTTAGTATTTGTTACCCCAAAGCAGAGTGGGGAAGGTTTTGTTAGTGCAAGACATTCTTTGGTGGCTCTTCGTAAGACAATCTCTTCTCTTAAAAAGTCTTATCCAGGCATAGAGGTAGGTGTTACAGGGCCTGAAGCACTGAATATGGATGAGATGTATATCGCTCTGAGGGACATGACAATTGCTACTATTATTTCTATGACAGGGCTTATATTATTGCTTGGTCTGTTCTGGAGAGGGATAAGAAGACCGATTTTAGAGATGATAGAGTTAACAGTTGCTCTGGCTATAACCACGGGCTTAACTACTCTTACTATAGGACATCTTAATATACTGTCTATTACTTTTGCTCCACTGCTTTTAGGATTAGGTATAGATTATGGAATACATTGGCTTGCAAGATATCAGGAGGAAATAAATTATACCGGCCTTAACAAAAAGGAGGCGATTCAGAAGACCATGCTAAAGATGGGTCCAGGGATATTGCTTGCTGGATTTACTGCAGCTTTATCTTTTTTACCTTTAGTTTTTACAAGATTTTTAGGACTTATAGAGCTTGGAATAATTACTTCTATTGGAATGGTTCTTACTACTATAACTACTTTATGTTTATTGCCATCCTTAGTAGTTCTTTTTGATAAAGAAAGAAAAAGTTATGCTGGAAAAAGTATATTATTGGTTGGTTCAAAGATTAGACCTACTTTAAAGATTACTGAAAAGATCTCTTATATTATTTTAAGTGCAGGAATACTTTTTACTTTTTTTTCTATCTTAGGAGCAAAAAATGTTAAATTTGACTTAAATATGTTAAACTTGCAATCTAAACATGCAGAGTCTGTTATATGGGAAAAAAAACTACTCGCCGAGTCTAAAAGGTCCAGTATGTATGGAGCTATATTTGTAAGATCCTTAGATGAGATCGATAGCATAGAAAGAAAAATCAAATCTCTTCCTTCTGTATCAGGGGTGCTTAGTATAAAAGATTTGCTTCCTGAAAACCAAAAAGAAAAGCTCAAAATACTGCATAATATAAGGCCTTTTGTCAAAGATCTCAAATTTTCTCCTCTTAATTCTGATGATATTGCCCTTTATAGACTGGAAGATGTCCTAAAAAGGATCAGGTTTAAAATGTTACCTTCCGCTGCAAAAAAATGGGGTGTAGATAAACCTGCAAAGGTTCAGATGCAGAAAGTAAGAGATTTAATAGCAAAAATAAGAAATAAAATATACACAAAAGATAAAGATGTAGTGCTTGTAAGACTTAAAAGCTTTGAGCGTAAGCTAATAGAAGACTTAAAAGATAAATTTTCTATAATTAAACAAAACATAGAAATTCATGAGATGACAATAAAAGATCTTCCAGAACCTATAAAAAAGAGGTTCATCAGTGATGATGGAACATATCTTATAAGAATATTTCCGAATGGAGATATATGGGATCCATCTTTCTTAGAAAGATTTGTTCATGATATAAGATCAATTGATCTTGATGCAATAGGAGATCCTGTAACCCTTTATGTATTTACAAAGGCCTTTAGAGATGCATGTATAAAGGCGGCTGTGTATGCAATTTTATTTATTTTTATACTTCTTCTTTTTACTTTAAAAGATTTTGTTTATTCACTATTGGTTATGATACCTTTAATCTTAGGTACATTATGGACTATGGGGCTTATGGATCTCTTTCATGTGAATTTTAATCTTGCCAACAGTCTTTTTTTACCGCTTATTGTGGGAGCAGGGGTCGAATATGGCATAATAATCATTAGAAGGTGGAGAGAGCTAAAAAATCAAAGTATAGGAGATCATGTGTTATTCCCATTCAGTACTATAAAAGGCGTTTTGTTGGCAGGATTAACCACAACCGTGGGATTTGGTAGCCTTATTATATCAGATCATCAAGGCATCTACAGTCTCGGACTTTTGGCAGTAATAGGTAGCCTCTGTATATTACTGGCAGCAATACTTTTTCTGCCATCGCTTTTGTATATATTAAATAGAGGATAGAAAGCTACATGTCCCATAGATTAAAAATAAGTGAAATGATAATTGGTGGAATAAAATTCTTTAAGTATTTGTTAACAGGAGGACTTTTTAACATAAACTTAGAGGTAACAAAGAGATGCAACGCTAAATGTGATTTTTGTGATTACTGGAAAGAAGTCCCTCCTAAGGAATTGAAGGATTATGTATGTGTAGTGAAAAAACTTGATCCTCTTTCTGTAAGTCTTACAGGTGGAGAACCTCTTCTTAGGAAAGACTTAGAAGATATTATTTATAACTTACGTCAAAATTTTGGTTTTCTGTATATCTCTCTGATTACTAATGCCTCACTGCTTTCCTATGAGAGGGGTTTAAGGCTTTGGGATGCAGGTCTTAATGAACTTTCTATATCTTTGGATTACTTAGACAAAAGACATGATAATACGCGGAAGATTCCCGGATTAACAGAACATATCTTAGATGTTTCTCCAAGACTTGCTGAGGCAGGTGTGAATATATGTTTTAATGTGGTTATCAAGAATGACAACCTGAAAGATGTGCCAAAGATAATACAATGGGCAGCAGAAAGGAGAATAAAGGTATCACTCAGTACCTATAACTGGTGGAGGACAAATAATAGGGATCATGCTGTAAGAGAAGAACAAATGGAAGAGCTTTTGCATCTGATCTCTACTATAAAAGAGCTTAAAAGAGAGCTGGGAAATGTAATTACCAGCGACTATTACTTGGATAGAATACCTGTATTTTTTCAGAAGGGAGGAGTTCCTGGATGCACAGCAGGCCTAAATTGGGTTCAGGTAACCCCTGATGGCATGATAAAAAGGTGTTCAGACCATCCTGTAAGATGTTCCTATAAAGAGTGGAGAAAAGATCTTTTTTCTCCTACAGACTGTGATAAGTGCTGGTATTCCTGCAGAGGAGCAGCTCAAGAGCCTTGGACTTTCTTTAGGTTCATAAGAGAAGCAAATGATGCTCTTAATCCTTATTGCTTAAAAAAAGCCCTTTCAAGATGAGTTCCAATCTATCATCTTTTCCAGCTCATGCCATCCTTTTACCTTTATAAAGGGGTGAGGTTTTTGGTTCCATGGCTGTTCAAAGATAATAGGTGTTATAGAAGCCTTTTCTAATATGAAGCAGGTTTCAAGCCTATCTTCTACAAAATACTTGATGCCATATTCCTTAAGTAAGGGGGCTTTTTCTTCATGAGTTCCTGTGGCGACAATATCAAAATTATCTCTTTTCAGATATTTTTCTACCCATTTTTGTATTCCGCTCTTATCTGGTCTGGCTGTTACAAACAGTATCCTATTTATTTCAGAAAGTTTTTTTAATACCTGAATTGAGCCTTTTACAGGTTTTATCCCCATATCAACAGGTTCATACAGAATTTTTTTTGCAAGATCTATGAGTATCTCTTCATTCATATTTACTATTTTTGCAAGTTCATATTCTTTTATGTCCTCATAACTTACTTTTATTCCATACTTATTTCTGAGTTCTTTTATAAATGCACCAATAGTATCAGCAAAAACCCCATCTATATCAAATGCTATTTCTTTTGGCTTTATCCTATGCATATTCTAATTCAATGGTATCTTTCCAAGGATCAGCCTTTTTCACATTTACCCATATTTCAGTTCCAGGAGAAAGAATAATACCTGATCTCTTTTTTATTTCTGCTATGAGTAATACTTCTGGCAAAATTATTCTGTATTTTTTCTTTAGCTCATCTAATACAATAGCCTTTTGTCTTTTTCCTATGTGTTGAGAAAGATATTTTATTATCCAATAACGGATCCTGCTTTTTGTTATTGCCTGTAACTCTTTTACTGCTGGTTCTACCTCCATTCTAATCTCTTCTAATTCTTTAGTAGTGTAGAAGGGTGTTTTTTTGAAAATAAGACTTTTTAATTGTCTTTGAACAACTAAATCTAAGTATCTTCTCAGAGGGGATGTGGCTTGAGTATATACATCCAATCCCAAGACATTGTGAGGAGCAGGAGTAGTGCTTATAAACATTGGCCCAAATCTTCTTATTTGTTGAATTGCATGATAAATTTTGTTTTCTCCCTCTTGGATTGGCACAATATCTACAACTTTATCCTGGGTTCGAAAAAGCATAGGAATATTTTTTTCAAGACATATCTTTGCACAAAGCCAATTATATAATATCATAAATTCAGCAACTATGATATGAGCTGGTGTGTCTTGAGGAATCAATTTAATAAAAAATTCTTTCTCTCCAAATATGATCCTTACTTCTGGGAGAGATATATTTATTGCTCCCTTTTTACTTCTTTTTTCTCTAAGCACTATGGCCAATCTGTAAAGTTCGCGAAATTTTTCATCTTTTTCTTCACCCAAGATTTTATCTACCATGTCATAACTGAATTGCTCTTTTACTTTTATAACAGTTGGAACAAACTCATAATCCCTTATATTTCCTGCACGATCCATTTTTACGAACAGAGATATAGCAAGTCGTGGCTCCCCTTTTTTTAGACTTAAAAATTCATGAGAAAGCTCTTCCGGAATCATAGGAATTTGTCTGCGTGGCAAGTAACAGGAACTCCCTCTCCTTCTCGCTTCTAAATCAATAGCACTATTAATAGGTATCCATTCTGAAACATCGGCTATATGAATCCCAACTTTTATTTCTTCTTTATTTATCTCTATGCTTAAAGCATCATCAAAATCCTTGGTATCTTCACTGTCTATTGTAAATATTTCATGATCTTCTAATACTTTTCTCCCTGTGAGATTAAAATGCCCTTCTTTTATTTTTTTGACCTCATCTTTTATTTTTGCACTGAAAGACAAAGGTATTTTCTTTTTTATAAGTTCTATGTTTTCATCCTCTTCCCACACCCCAAGTTTTACTAAAAGGTCTTTTATGGAATTAAGATTAGAGATGCCAATTTTTGACAAAATTTCCAAGCCAATTTCATAATCTTTTGCTTCTTTTGCAAACAAGAACATGTCTGACAATATTTTTATGATGTAATCGGCAAAATCAGGCTTTTCAATGTCTTTATCCTCCAAAACACTCTTTATCCAAGAACTTCCTTTTTCTATTAATTCTTTTTTTGTCTTTTCTTCTTCCTTTTGCTGTATGATACGAGCTATTTGCTCTTCTGTATTGGGAATAAATAAACCGTTTTTCAGTTTAAAATATAACTTATCTTCAAAAAGAGCCCTTATAACGGCGGATATATGTGCATCTAAGATCTCTTTACCAAATACAAGCTGGGCTAAGTCCTCATTCCTAAATATCTCTTTTTCGTCTTTTACAAGCTCCCATAATTCTTTTACATTTACCTCTTCCTTTAATTTTTCTCTTTCTTTTTCTGCCTTAGAGAGATATTCTAAGAGCTCTGATCTGGATCTTGAAATATCTATCATGCTCTTAGAAGCAAAGAGTACTCTGTTGCTGGAAATGTTCATTTCTTTATTATTTGCAGTTAAGACGTGAATTTTGTTTTTCTTTTTATTTATGCACAAAGCACAAATAAGGCGTCCTTCTTCTATGAACTCTACTATCCTTCCCTCTATCTTGTCTGTTATCATGGCTTCATCTCATATCAGAAAAAAAATTTTTTTGCCACAAATTACTGAGGATGTTCAAAAGTCTTTTTGACTCATCTGGGGTCAAGTCCAAGATTTCCTGTAAAAAATGAGCCAAACATATGGTTAATATATCTCCTCTATTTTGTGTATATTTTGTTGAGATTTTTCTTTAATTCCTAATTCTTTTCTCAAGTTATCCAAATAGGTGGGATCTCTGGTTACTTGTTTTTTTTAGGGCTTTTTGTTAGCTTTACACGGATAATTATAATTGTAAATAAGAAAATCTAAGGTTGGAGAAAATCAATATGGTCATAGTAGATTATGCAAAAGAGGTGTTGAGAATAGAATCAGAAGCTATTTCAGCCCTTATAAAAAGGATAGGACCTGAATTTGAAAAAGCAGTAAAACTGATACTTAACTCTAAGGGGAGAGTTATACTTACTGGAATGGGAAAATCTGGGCTCATAGGAAGAAAGATTTCAGCCACTCTAAACAGTACTGGCACACCATCCACTTTTCTTCATCCTGCTGAGGCAATACATGGGGACCTGGGAATGGTCACCAAAGACGACATAGTAGTAGCAATCTCCAATGGTGGCAGAACCATAGAAATAAATAGATTGCTTCCTATTTTAAAAAATATAGGGGTAAAGATAATAGCCTTTACAGGAGATCCCAGTTCTCCAATGGCAAAGATGAGCGATGTGGTAATAGATGTGGGAGTGGAAAGAGAAGCCTGCCCTATGAATCTTGCTCCAACCGCAAGCACAACTGCTGCCTTGGCAATGGGAGATGCGCTTGCCGTAGCGCTTATCCACTGCAGAAGGTTTACAAAGGAAGACTTTAAAAAATTTCATCCAGGAGGAAGTCTTGGAGAAAGACTTGCCAGCAGAGTAAAAGAAGTAATGAGAGAAGGAAACAGGATTCCCATGGTATCCGAAGATGCCTCTCTGCAAGAGGTGCTTAGTGAAATAAATCAGAAAAACCTCGGAGCAACACTAGTGACAGATTCAGAGAAAAGGCTGGAAGGAATCATATGCGATGGAGATATAAGAAGAGCCCTTATAAAGTACGGCGACATAAGCCACATGAAAGCAAAAGATCTCATGACACCCTCTCCCAAGGTAGTAGATGAAAACCAGAGTGCAGGAGAAGCTCTTTCATTAATGGAATTTTATGGTATCACTCATTTAGTAATAATAGATGAAATGAGAAGGGTGAAAGGAATTATACATCTTCATGACATACTTGGAAGAGAGGAGTTTAAGATAAATGCAGGCATGTTTCCCACCAAAGAGTCTCATAAGTAAATCTGAAAGAATAATGTATTCTCAGAGCATTTAAGAACCTATTCTTTTAAAAGGACTGATATTTTTTGGAGATCTGAGAAGGGCTATAAACTATCAGCATACAGGAAAAGAAGACTATAGTTATCCGCAATTATGCGGATAACTATAAGTAAAATAATAAATTGTTTTCCTTTCATATTTGCATAATGTATAGTATTCCGTAAAATATCAAATTTTAGAATACTACACATTTTTTTTGAGGCTGTTCGAAACAATTTTTGAACAGCCTCAGAAAGGGAATATAAAATGAGAGAAAAAAGATTTTACATATATCCTGTAGGAGTTATAAAAAAATCTAATAATGAGACCTTTATAGAGATATATCCAGAATACAAGGATGCACTTCTCAATCTGGAACACTACTCTCACATAATAGTGCTATTTTGGTTTGACAAAAATGATATTCCTGAAAAAAGAGAGATTCTTCAGGTACATCCCAGAAGACACAAAGGTGCTCCCCTGTCAGGTGTATTTGCTACATGCTCTCCTGTAAGACCAAATCTCATAGGACTTACAATCTGTAAGATTGATAAAATAGATAAAAATATTATCAAAATCAGTGACATAGACGCATTTGATAATACTCCTGTCTTAGATATAAAGCCTTACATACCCAAAGAACATATGCTTTTAGAAGAAGAGATAAAGGTTCCAGAATGGATGAAGTAGAGAGAAACATAGAGGAGCTCAAAGGACAGATAGAAAGGATCACCTTTGTCAGCGAAGAAGATGGATTCTCGATTGTAAAGATAAGAGTGGCAGGAAAAAAAGAACCAATTACTGCTGTTGGACACCTTATGTCTCCAAGCCCTGGAGAAATCATAGAGATGAAAGGAAAGTGGGTAAAACACCCTAAGTATGGAAGTCAATTCAAGATAATAAGCTATAAAACAAGTGTTCCTGCAAGTGTATATGGAATAGAAAAATACTTGGGTTCAGGTCTTATAAAAGGGATAGGTCCTGTTATGGCCAAAAGAATTGTGAAGAGATTTGGAAAGGAAACCTTAAACATCATAGAGGAAGACATAGAAAAACTTAAACAGGTGGAGGGAATAGGAGAAAAAAGAATCAGTATGATAAAAAAAGCATGGGATGAGCAAAGGGAGATCAGGGGTCTTATGATATTCCTGCAGGAGCATGGAATAAGCCCGTCCTATGCACCAAAGATATATAGAAAGTATAGGGAAAAATCTATCCAGATAATAAAAGAGAACCCTTACAGACTTGCTATGGACATATACGGAATCGGTTTTATTACAGCAGACAGGATAGCTGAAAAACTGGGATTTCCTAAGGATTCAGAGCTAAGAGCAATGTCAGGAATAATATATGTGCTTCAGCAGGTGGCTGATGAAGGGCATGTTTATTTCCCATATGAGGAACTGCTGGAAAGATGTAAGAAGATACTGGATATAAGCCAGGACACAATAGAAAATGCCTTAGAGAAGCTTCAGACTGAAGGAAAAGTGATAAGGGATGATGAGGCCATATATTTATCTCAATTCTATGTATGCGAGACAAGTGTAGCAAAAAGGCTCATAAGACTTATGGAAATGCCTAAATCCATAAGAAGGATAAACACTGAAAAGGCAATAGAATGGGTTCAGAAAAAGCTTAGAATAAAGCTTGCCAAGAGGCAGAAAGATGCCATAAGGGCAATCTCTGAAAACAAGATACTGATAATCACTGGTGGACCTGGAACAGGAAAGACCACTGTTATAAATGCCATAATAAAGATATTTTCTCAGATAGGGGCAAAGATATTGCTTGCAGCTCCTACAGGAAGGGCATCTAAAAGGATGACAGAAACAAGTGGATATGAGGCAAAGACAATACACAGACTCTTAGAATACAGTCCTGAAAAAGGAGAATTTAAAAAGAATGAAAGATCTCCTCTTAAATGTGATATCTTAATAATAGACGAGGCATCTATGATAGACATTGTTCTGATGCATCACCTTATAAAGGCAGTGCCTTTAAATGCTACTGTTGTTATTGTAGGAGATGTGAATCAGCTTCCATCTGTTGGACCGGGAAGTGTCCTAAAAGATATGATCTCCTCTAAGGTCTTTCCTGTTGTGGAACTGAATGAGATATTCAGGCAGGCAAGAGAAAGCCTCATTGTGATAAATGCACACAGGATAAATGCTGGCGAGTTTCCTATATTCAAATCTGAAAGAAAAAATGCTGACTTCTATTTCATAGAAGAGGAAGATCCTGAAAAAGGGCTTTCAATCATAATAGAGCTTGTAAAAAACAGGATTCCAAAGAAGTTTGGATTTAACCCCTACGAGGATATTCAAGTTATAAGTCCTATGAATAAAGGCATCATAGGTTCAGAGAATCTGAATGAAAAGCTTCAGGAGGCAATTAATCCCTCTTCTTTTGGAATAATAAGAGGGGCAAAGAAACTCAAGCTCAGAGATAAAGTAATGCAGCTCAGAAATAATTATGAAAAAGGGGTTTTTAATGGTGATATAGGCAAGATAGTAAAGATAGATCAGGAAAATCAGGAAGTCTTTATTGTCTTTGATACAGGAATTGTGACCTACGATTACTCAGAGCTGGATGAAATAAGCCTTGCCTATGCTATATCTGTTCATAAAGCTCAGGGTTCAGAATATCCTGCAGTAGTTATTCCTATCTTTATACAGCACTATGTGCTTCTTCAGAGAAATCTGATATATACTGCAATCACAAGAGGAAAAAAGCTTGTTGTTATGGTAGGAACAAAAAAGGCCTTTTTAATAGGAATAAAAAACAACAAAATTCAAAAAAGATATACCAAGCTAAACAAAAGGCTTTCAGAAAGTGAATTGATTTGAAATAAAAATTTTTTTTTGTTAGATAAGCAATGCAAATCTGAGTAAGGGGTGCTATCATGAATAAAGAAAACATAATAACAATAAATGGACAGGAATTTAGCTTTGAATCAGGTGAAACCATTTTGGATGTTGCTACAAGAAACGGGATATACATCCCTACTCTGTGCTATTTAAAAAGAGCAACTCCAACAGGTTCGTGCAGAATATGTGTTGTAGAAGTAGAAGGAGCAGAGAATCTGGTTACTTCTTGTTCCACACCAGCCTCTCCAGGAATGAAGATAAAGACAGACAGCCCGCGAGTAATTGAAGAAAGAAAGACTATTTTAGAACTGCTCATCTCTTCTGGCAATCACAACTGTCTTATTCAGGATCTGGATCAACAGGAATGGACAGATTTTCAGCTGAAAAGCATGGAAATAAAAGGACATGAACAGATTTGTCCTGCATATGGAGAATGTAGACTTCAGGATCTTGCAATACGCTATAGGGTAAAACCTCGATTTAGACCAAAGGAAAGCGAATATCCGCCAGAAGAAAATCCATTTTTTATAAGAGACTTTTCCAGATGCATAGTGTGTGGCCGCTGTGTTCAGGCATGCAACGAGATACAGGTAAACAATGCCATAAGTTTTGGCTATAGAGGAGCTGAATCAAAGGTAATAGCAAAGGAAGATTATCCTCTTACTAACTCAGACTGTGTATTCTGCGGAGAGTGTGTTCAAGTATGTCCTGTGGGGGCACTGGTTCCAAAAAGCGTTATTACAAATAAGGTTCTTCCTAATGAGGTAAAAAAAGTTAGAACCACTTGCTCCTATTGTGGTGTAGGATGCCAGATATATTTACATATAAAGGATAATAAAGTGGTAGAAGTAACAGGTGTTGAAGAAACAGCTCCAAATTACGGAAGCTTATGTGTTAAAGGAAGATTTGGATATGAGTTTATAAATCACCCTGACAGGCTCAAAAAACCCCTTATAAAAGAAAACGGCAAATTTAGAGAGGCAGAATGGGATGAAGCACTTGATTTAGTAGCCAATAAGTTAAAAGAGATAAAAGAAAAATTCGGTCCAGACTCCATAGGATTTCTTACAAGTGCAAGGGCCACAAATGAAGAAAATTACATTGCTCAGAAATTTACAAGAGCAACCTTGGGCACCAATAACATAGATCACTGTGCGCGTCTCTGACACTCCTCTACTGTGGCAGGTCTTGCCGCAGCATTTGGAAGTGGTGCAATGACCAATACTATTGCTGACTTAGAAAAGGCAGAGGTCATTTTAGTAACTGGATCAAACACTACTGAAAATCATCCTGTTATATCTACTTACATAAAGAGGGCAGTTACTCAAAAAGGTGCAAAGCTGATAGTTGTTGATCCAAGAAAGATTACTCTTACTAAATTTGCTACCATATGGATGAGGCCAAGACTTGGAACAGATGTGGCGTGGATAAATGGGATGATGCATGTGATTATAAAAGAAGGACTTCATGATAAAGAGTATATCAAAGAGAGAACAGTTGGGTTTAAAGAGATGAAAAAGGTGGTAGAGAAGTACACACCCGAATACGTAGAGCAGATTACAGGAATACCAAAAGAAAAGATAATAGAGGCAGCAAGACTTTATGGAAAGGCAAAAGCAGCATCTATCGTGTATGCAATGGGAATAACACAGCACATAACAGGCACTGATAATGTCAAATCCCTTGCTAATCTTGCCATGCTATGCGGAAATGTTGGAATTGAGGGAGGAGGAGTAAATCCTCTAAGAGGTCAGAATAATGTTCAAGGTGCATGTGATATGGGAGGTCTTCCCAATGTTTACTCTGGATATCAGAGGGTAGATGATCCTCAGATAAGAGAAAAGATGGCAAAGGCATGGGGTGTAGATTCTCTGCCTGAAAAGGTAGGGTTTGCTGTTACAGAGATGATGGATTTAGCACATAAAGGAGAGCTAAAGGCTCTTTACATAATGGGAGAAAATCCTGCTGTTTCAGATCCTGATCTGAATCATGTAAAAGAGGCCCTTGAAAAATTGGACTTTCTTGTGGTTCAAGATATATTTTTGACAGAGACCGCTCAATTTGCAGATGTTGTGCTTCCATCTCTCTCCTTTGCAGAAAAGGAAGGAACCTTTACCAACACAGAAAGAAGGGTGCAAAGAGTAAGAAAGGCGATAAATCCTAGTGGAGAGGCAAAAGAAGACTGGAAGATATTATGCGAAATCTCCATGCGCATGGGATACCCGATGAATTATGGAAGTGTAAAAGACATTATGAGAGAGATAGGAAGTGTAACACCGTCTTACTCTGGGATAAGTTATGAAAGAATAGAAAAAGAGGGCATACATTGGCCTTGTCCATCATCTGAGCATCCAGGAACTCCAATTCTTCATGTAGGAAAGTTTGCCTCAGGCAAAGGGGTATTTCATGCAATTGAATACATGCCACCAGCAGAGCTACCAGATAAAGAATATCCATTCTTCCTTACTACAGGCAGAATCCTGTATCAGTACCATACAAGAACAATGACCATGAGAACCCCACTTAATGAAGTAAGTCCTGATTGTTTTGTAGAGGTCTCAAAAGATGATGCCCGCAGGATTGGAATAAAAGAAGGTGACATTATAAAAGTAGCCTCTAGAAGAGGAGAAATAAAAGCAAAAGCTGTTATTACTGATACAGTGGATAAAGGTACGATCTTTATTCCATTCCATTATGCTAATGCAGCAGCAAATATGTTGACAAACAAGGCTATTGATCCAGTAGCAAAGATTCCAGAATACAAGGTATGTGCGGTAAGGATAGAAAAGGTATAGGAGGGTTATAGTATTCCGCAAAATTTGATATTTTGAGGATGCTCCTTTACTTAGAGAAATTATTGATCTTGAAGACATAGATGGATAAGGAATAGACAAAAACTTTAAAATTTTGCTATTTTTTTAATATGCGGGATCTAAAAGAAACAGGTATCCAAATAGGCTCTTGGTTGTATTTGCAATTTGAAGAAAAAAAAGAAGCACAAAAGGCACTTTTTGTGGGATTAAAACCAGAAAAATATTTAGTCACTACAGTTCCTGCAACAAATCTTTTAAAGAAAACAGAAGATCTCGTCGTATATTTCCATGATAGTGAAGGGTTGTATGAATTTCATACCAATATTTTGGAATTCTTAGAACATCCTATAGAACTTCTTCTCCTCAAGTATCCAGATCGTGTAATAACGAGAGAGAAGAGAAACTACAAAAGGATAAAGTGTTTTGTCTCTGCAAGAGTGCAGTATAGTTCAGAAAATGGTTCAGAAGTTGTAGAAGGAATTATAAAAGATGTAAGTAAAAAAGGTTGCAGAATTACATTTCCTTCAAATAAATTAAAAAAGAGCTCTTTTAAAGAAGATGAAAAGATTTTAATTATACTTAAATTTCCTGGTATTCCTGGAGAGCAAAAAATAGGCGGATACATAAGAAATATATCCTGCATAGAAAAGGAGATTTCTTTGGGAATAGAATTTGATGAATTTGCCTGGTGGGCACCCCCATACTGACTTTATAGTATTCCGCAAAATATCAAATTTTGCGGAATACTATAAAGTTTGAGTTAATCCCAATTTTTGGACATGTTATAAAAAAAGATTTTTTATCGGGACTCTTGAAAAGGTGTTAAGCAAAAAGGAAAGAGTCAGGATGGTTAAAAATAGGCGTTTTCCAAAAAAGTTTAGTTTGAAGAAGGCGTATGAGCTTTTGAAGGTGAAGGTTAGCAGAAGCACAGTTTACTACAAAGAGAAGGGAGAAAGCGAAGAGAACCGAAGGCTTATGGAAGATATAGAAGAAATATATGCTCATGATCCAAGTTATAGGTTACAGACGAATGAGAGCTATACTTAAGAGAAGGATAGAAAAGTCAGTTTAAAATTCTTCTTTAGAAAATTTTTAGTAAAATGGCAATGAAAATCGAATACAAAAACGTTAAGCCATATATAACCAAAGATGGTTCAATAATAAGAGAGCTGATGCATCCAAATATTCATGGTAATAAAAACCTTAGCTTAGCAGAAGCAATTGTGCCTCCAGGAGTTAGCACCTTTTTGCATAAACACAATACTTCTGAAGAAATATACTACATACTTGAAGGAGTGGGCTTAATGACCTTAGGAGATGAAAAATTTA